>Ga0183260_10001182_pt1 | contig 22074 bp, 17 predicted proteins | sample AntDrymUQ4972206_2_FD_129768 | JGI IMG/M metagenome (GOLD analysis project Ga0183260, IMG submission 129768) | Polar desert sand microbial communities from Dry Valleys, Antarctica - metaG UQ497 (22.06) (version 2) (version 2) | ecosystem: Environmental > Terrestrial > Soil > Desert | place...
GACCAGCCCGTAGCGGCGGGCCACGTTCTGCAGGATCTGCATGACAAGCTGCTGGTGATCGGAGCCGACGTTGGAGTTCTCGAAGATCGGCGCGACCTCGTACTGGGCCGGGGCGACCTCGTTGTGGCGCGTCTTGATCGGCACGCCGAGCTTGGCCAGCTCGCGCTCCGCGTCGAGCATGCACGCGAGCACGCGCTCGGGGATCGAGCCGAAGTAGTGGTCGTCGAGCTCGTGGCCCTTCGCCGGCTGGGCGCCGAACAGCGTCCGGCCCGTGGTCACGAGGTCGGGGCGCTCGAAGTAGTACTGCTCGTCGATCAGGAAGTACTCCTGCTCGGGGCCGACCGTCGTGAACACGCGCGAGGCCTCGGTGTCGCCGAGCAGCGCGAGCGACCGGATCGCCGAGCGCGACAGCGCGTCCATCGAGCGCAGCAGCGGGATCTTGTTGTCCAGCGCCTCGCCCGTCCAGGACGCGAACGCCGTCGGGATGCACAGCAGCGCGCCGTTGGGGTTCTCGAGGATGAAGGCCGGCGACGTCGGGTCCCACGCGGTGTAGCCGCGGGCCTCGAAGGTCGCGCGGATGCCGCCCGTCGGGAACGACGAGGCGTCCGGCTCGCCCTGGATGAGCTCCTTGCCGGAGAACTCGGCGATCGCCGCGCCGTCGCCGGTGGGGGCGTAGAAGGAGTCGTGCTTCTCGGCGGTGATGCCCGTCAGCGGCTGGAACCAGTGGGTGAAGTGGGTCGCGCCCTTCTCGAGCGCCCACTCCTTCATGGCCGCGGCGACGGTGTCGGCGAGCGTCGGCTCGAGCGCCCTGCCCTCCAGCAGCGTCTCCTGCAGCTCCTTGTAGGCCGCCTTGGGCAGCCGCTGGCGCTGGACGGCGCCGGAGAAGACGTTCGCGCCGAAGACGTTCGCCCCCGGCTGGGTGAGGTCGGCCTGGCCCAGCGAGCCCCCGTTCGGGCTCCACTGAGCGGCGTTGACGTTCTGACTGCGAAGGCGTGGCATGGCGCTCAGCCTAGTTCCGCGCGCGAGGAAGCCGCCTGTCCATCTGGACAAACTTCCGCAACGTCCGTTTCGCCTTCTGGACGGGCTCCGCCGATCGGAGAACCGCCGGGGGCGATGTTTCGACATCGGGCCAATGACCCCTGCCCCAGCTGCGCCGACACTCCTGCTCGTGATCCCCGAACGAGGAGGACGGATGACGTTGAGACGGTTGAGCGGAGGGCTGGCGTGCGCGGGCGCCCTCGCGCTCTTGGCGCCTGCCGCGGCCGCGGCCGACACGCTGGATGCGGCGCAGAACGGCGTGCTGCCGCAGAGCGTGGCCATCAACTCGATCTGGGTGATCCTGGCCGCCCTGCTCGTGATCTTCATGCAGGCGGGCTTCGCGTTCCTGGAGATCGGCTTCTCGCGCGGCAAGAACGCCGGCACCGTGGTCGCCAAGATCCTCACCAACTTCTCGATCGCCGCGCTGCTGTATTGGGCCGTCGGCTTCGCCTTCGCCTTCGGCAATGGCGACCTGATCGGCTCGCAGGGCTTCTTCCTGCGCGCGTACGGCGACCCGCAGGAGGCGTTCGCGGTCATGGGCCTCTCGGACGCCACGATCGAGGCGAAGTGGCTGTTCCAGTTCGCGTTCTGCGCGGTTTCGCTAGCGATCGTGTGGGGGACGACGCTCGAGCGCATCAAGTTCGGCGTCTACATCATCTACGCCGTCGTGTTCGCCGGGCTGATCTACCCGATCGGCTCGCACTGGGTCTTCGGCGGCGGCTGGCTGCAGAACAACCTCGGCATGCAGGACTTCGCCGGGTCCACGGCGGTCCACCTGATCGGCGCGACCGGCGCGCTCGCCGTGCTGCTGCTGCTCGGCCCGAGGCGGGGCAAGTTCGGCGCCGACGGCAAGCCGCGGGCGATTCCCGGCCACAACATGCCGCTGTTCGGGCTCGGCGTGCTGATCCTCTGGCTCGGCTGGTTCGGCTTCAACGCGGGCTCCACGCTGGGCGCGCTCGACGGGCGCTTCCCGGAGGTCGCGATGGTCACGCTGCTGGCGGCCGGCGCGGGCGTGCTGACCGCGGTGCTCACCGCGTACTGGAAGACCAAGGCGATCGACATCGGCATGGCCGGCAACGGCGCGATCGGCGCCCTGGTCGGCATCACGGCGCCGTCGGGCTACGTGGAGCCGTGGGCGGGCGTGATCATCGGCGCCATCGCCGGCGTCATCGTGCCGCTCGGCGTCTACGCGATCGACAAGAAGATCGACGACCCGGTGGGCGCGCTCACCGCGCACGGCCTGTGCGGCATCTGGGGGACGCTGGCCTGCGGCATCTTCACCTCGCCGCGACTGGCCGAGTACAACGCGTTCGGCGAGGGCGGCCTGCTCTACACCGGCTCCTTCGGCCAGCTCGGCACCCAGGCCCTGGGCGTCGTGGTGGTCTTCGCGTTCGTGTTCACGATGTCGTTCCTGACGTTCTTCCTGATCAAGAAGACGTACGGGCTCCGCGTCTCCGAGGAGGAAGAGGAAGCCGGCCTGGACATCACCGAGCACGGCATGTACGGCTACCCGGAGCAGTTCATCCCGGCGCCGGAGCTCATCGGCTACGCCACCGCCCCGCGCGGGTCGCGCGACATCCCGTCGGGCGCCCGGCCGGTCGGCCAGGAGGTGCACGCGACATGAAGAAGATCGAGGCGTTCATCCGCCACGAGGCGTTCGAGCCGATCCGCACGGAGCTCCTCACGCTCGGCTTCCCGTCGCTGAGCATCTCCGAGGTCAAGGGGTCGGGGCGCCAGAAGGGCATCACGGAGCGCTACCGCGGGGCGGAGCTGACCAACTACCTCCGTCCCAAGGTCAAGCTCGAGTGCGTCGTCGCCACCACGGACGTGGAGACCGTGGTCGGCACGATCCTCCGGCACGCACGGTCCGGCTCGATCGGCGACGGCAAGGTGTTCGTCATGGCGGTCGAGGAGGCCTACCGCATCCGCACGGGTGAGTCGGGCGAGGAGACGCTCCAGGCCCACCCGGAGGCGGCTGTCGAAGTTCCGGGATGAGCGTGGACGACGGAGCGGCTCGCGCCGCTCCGTCGCCTCCCACCCCCGAGGCGCTGCGCTCGGTGCATCTGGCCATGGTCGAGGCCGTGCTCGGCGGCGGCGGGCTGGGCGAGGTCGCCGAGCTGGCCGCCGAGGCGACGGGGGCGCCGGTCGCCGTGCTCGTGCCCCGGCTCGACGCGGCGCTGACCTCGCCGGGCGCCAGAGCGGACGTGACGGCCCTGCGGCGCTACGTGAACGAGCGCTGCCGGGGCCGGCCGGTCAGCGTCCCGGAGGGAGTGGCGGCCGAGGCGGCGATCGCGACCGGCGGGGAGGTCGTCGGCGGCGTGCTGCTGCTGGCCGGGCCCCACCCACCGCGGCCGGACGCGGCGGAGTTCCTGCAGATCGCCGCGCTCGCCGCGCTCACCGAGGTGGCGATCGAATCCCGCCCACCCGGCCGCGCGGAGGCGGAGCGCACGGTGCGCGACGGCTTCTTCGAGCAGCTGCGCTCGCGCCGGCCCCCGAGCGCCGCGGAGGTGGTGAGCCGCGCCGCGGCGTTGGGCTGCGACCTGAGCGGCGGGGCGGTGGCGCTGTGCGCGGAGCTGGCGACGGAGCGGCCGCGGCACGTCGCCGCCCGCGTCGCCGGGGAGCATCCGGGCGTGCTCGCGCACTGGCTCGAGGCCGCGGGCGGCCGGGTGTACGCGCTCGTGCCCGCCGAAGCCGCCGCGCAGGCGGTGGCCGACGACCTGCGCCGCCACGGGCAGGTCGGCGTCTCGAGCTTCTACGGCGAGGCGGGGGAGCTCGGGCGCGCGCTGAGCGAGGCGGAGCTGGTGCTCGACGTGCTGCGCCGCGGCGACGTGCCGGTCGGGGAGGACCTGGGCTCGGGCGCCTACCGGCTGCTGTTCCGCGTCTTCGCCTCCCATCCCGACGAGGTGCGCTCGTTCTACGACGACACCGTCGCGCCGCTGGTGCGCTACGACGAGGCCTACAACTCCGAGCTGGTCGCCACGCTGGAGATGTTCCTCGAGCACAACGGCGCCACCGGCGCCGCCGCGAGCGCCCTGTACGTGCACCGGCACACGATCGCCTACCGGCTCGAGCGCGTGAAGGAGCTCAGCGGCCTGGACCCGGCGCTCAGCGAGGACCGCGAGCGCCTCGGCCTCGGCTTGAAGGCCTACCGCATCCTCTCGCCGCGATTGCCTCGTTAGTCTGCGCCGATGAAGAAGGTGGAGGCGTTCATCCGGCACGAGGCGTTCGAGCCGATCCGCAACGACCTGCTGCAGCTCGGATTCCCGTCGCTGACGATCTCCGAGGTCAAGGGCTCGGGCCGCCAGAAGGGGATCACGGAGCGCTACCGCGGGGCGGAGCTGACCAACTGGCTGCGCCCGAAGGTCAAGCTCGAGTGCGTGGTGGCGAGCCGCGACGTCGAGACGGTCGTCGACACGATCCTCAAGCACGCCCGCACCGGCTCGATCGGCGACGGCAAGGTGTTCATCATGCCCGTCGAGGAGGCCTACCGGATCCGCACCGGCGAGTCCGGCGAGGAGACGCTGCAGGCCCACCCCGGCGTCGGCGACGAAGCCGCGCGCTAGCCAGGGCCGGCGCCGGCCTGCTCGCCGCGGACGACGTTGCCGTCGTCGTCCACGCGCGCGGGGATCGGCTCGTCCGCGATCGTGACCTCGAAGGTCCCGCGGGCCTTGGAGCCCGAGGCGAGGCGGGCCTTGCCGTCGAGGCCGGGCGCGACGCGGTAGCCGATCGAGTACGTCCCGGGCTCGACCGCGGTCAGCTTCCACTCGAAGGTCTTGGTCTGGCCGCTCTTGAGCGGGCCGAGCGACCACGTGTTGGCGAACGCGGACGTCCCGCCCTTCGGCTCCTGGTCGAGCACCCATACCGGCCGGTTCGGGTCCGCCAGGCGCGAGTCGCCCCGGCTCTGCGCGAACGAGACGGGTCCGGCGCCCGGATTGGCGCCCTTGGTCTCGACCGTCACCGCGACGATCGGCAGCGTGCGGTCGTCGGGGTTGCGCACGCGGATGCGCATCGTGGACGCCTCCGCGATCGACTGCCGCTCGGGGAACGACGCCTCGGCCACCTCGACGCGGAACGTGCCCTCGGGCTCGTTGACGTCCTGCGCCTCCCCGCCGCCGCAGCCGCAGACGGCCGCGAGCGCGGCGATCAGCAGACCGTTGAGCCGGAGGGCCGTCACAGAGCGCGCGAACATACCATCGCGCCGGCCGCCGGAGCGCCGCGCGGGCCTGCCGGCGCGCCTAAAGCCAGGTTCCTGTTTGATTGGGTGTAGGCGCGTCGCATAACCTTCACGCCTGCCTGACCAGCGGGTGCCAAAGGGGCACCCGCGCAGAAGGGGAGAGAGTTGGTCCGAAGCGTCGCCGATCGCGCGTTCCTGCCGGCCAAGAGCCTGCTGGAAGAAGTGGGCGACATGATGATCCTGACGGGAAAGACGATCATGTCTGCCCTGCGCCCGCCGTACCCCTACGGCGGCGAGTTCGTCTCCCAGTTCCTGTTCGCGCTGAAGCTGTGCTGGTTCCCGCTGATCGTCTCCACGGTCGCGTTCGGCTACGGCGCCCCCGGCCTGCAGGCCGCGAACTTCCTCGTGCTCTTCGGCGCGCTGGACCGCCTCGGCGGCTTCTTCGTGCTCGCCTCGATCCGCGAGTTCGCTCCGTTCGTGACCGCGATCGTGCTCGCCGGCGTGGCCGGCACCGCCATCACCGCGGACCTCGGCGCCCGCAAGATCCGCGAGGAGCTCGACGCGCTGCAGGTGCTCGGCGTCGACCCCGTCAAGAACCTCGTCGTCCCGCGCTTCCTCGCCCTGATGCTGGTCACGGGCCTGTTCGACGTCTACGCGCTGCTGTTCGGCATCTTCGGCGGCATCCTGGCCACGCTGGTCAACGGCGCGCCGCTGGGGCCGTTCTGGGCCACCTTCTTCACCAACGCGTCGGTGATCGACCTGTGGGGCTCCGTCCTCAAGTGCACGATGTTCGGCGCGATCATCGCGATCGTGTGCTGTTACAAGGGCATGACCGCGTCCGGCGGCGCCGAGGGCGTGGGCCGCGCCGTCAACCAGGCGGTGGTGATCTCCACGCTCGGCGTGTTCGCGTTCAACTACGTGTTCACGCAGACGCTGCTGGCCACCCACCCCGAGATCGTGCAGATCAAGTGACCGGAGGGGATCGCTAGATGGGTGGATCGTGGCTCGCGGTGCCGCGCGACTGGCTCTCGACGATGGGGGAGATCGTCCGCTTCTGCGCGAGCATCGTCCTCGAGGTCTTCACGCTCAAGGTCTTCCGCTTCTTCGGCGAGGGACTGCGCCAGGCCGGCCTGCTGATCCTCTCCTCGACGCTCGTGATCTGGGGGCTGACGTTCATCATCGGCCTGCAGTGCGGCATCGAGGGCGCGTACTTCAACCGCGCCACCGGCGTGCCCGCCTACGCCGGCGTGTTCGCCGCCTGGTGCGACCTGCGCGAGCTGGTCCCGTACGCCTTCGGCTACATGATGGCCGCGAAGGTCGGCACCGGCATCGTCGCCGAGCTCGGCTCGATGCGCATCTCCGACGAGATCGACGCGCTGGAGGTCATGGGCATCCCGTCGCTGACGTTCCTGTGCGCCACCAAGCTGCTGGCCGCCTGGCTGGTGCTGCCGTTCATGTACCTGGCGGCCATCGGAGCGGGCTTCTTCGCCTCCTACCTGGCGGTGGTCCAGCAGATCGGCGAGGTGTCCTCGGGCGGCTACTTCCTGATCTTCTGGATGTTCCAGAACCCACCCGACCTGCTGTTCAGCCTCATCAAGGGCATGGCGATGGCCACCGTGATCGTGCTGGTCGGCTGCTACTACGGCTACAACGCCAGCGGCGGGCCCGTCGGGGTCGGGACGGCCACCGCGAAGTCCATGGTCCTCAACATCGTGCTCGTGCACCTGATCGGCATGCTGGGCACGCAGCTCTTCCGGGGGGCCAACCCCCGGGCACCCATCGGAGGTTGATCAGCAGTGGGACTCTTCTCTCGCAACCGGGGCGACGAGGCCGGCAAGGACGACGGCTGGCAGCGCGACGCCGCCGCCCCTGAGGAGCAGCGCTCTCCCGACGCCCAGCAGCAGGAGGCCGAGCGCCCCGTGCGCGCGGAGGAGATGGAGCAGCGGCCCTCCGAGCGCGGCGAGGAGCCGACCTCCGAGCAGCGGGCCGAGGACGGCGGCGGCGGGGCCGCCGTCAAGAGCGAGCCGGAGCCCGGCGATCGCGACGACGACCGCCAGCGCGCGGGCGACGAGGACGGCGAGTACCAGTGGCACACGGGCCGCCAGCGCGAGCACGGCCAGAAGGACGCGGTCGAGTTCGTCGAGGTGCACAAGGCCTTCGGGCGCAACAAGATCCTGCGCGGGCTGAACATGGGCATCCCCGAGGACCGGATCTCGATGATCCTCGGGCCGTCGGGCACCGGCAAGTCGGTCTGCATCAAGCACATGGTCGGGCTGCTGTATCCCGACGACGGCGACGTGCTCGTCCACGGCGAGTCGGTGCCGAACATGAAGGACGACGACCTGTTCGAGATGCGCAAGAAGTTCGGCGTCCTCTTCCAGGACGGCGCGCTGTTCGGCTCGATGAACCTGTTCGACAACGTCTGCTTCCCGCTGCGCCAGCACACGGACAAGGGCGAGGACGAGATCGGCGAGATCGTCAACCGGCGCCTGCGCGAGGTCGGCCTCGAGGGCGCGGCGGACAAGATGCCCAACGAGCTCTCGGGCGGCATGCGCAAGCGCGCCGGCTTCGCGCGGGCGCTCGTGCTCGACCCCGACATCGTCCTCTTCGACGAGCCCGACTCGGGCCTGGACCCGGTCAGGACCGCGCTCCTGTGCGAGCTCATCAAGGAGATCCACGACGAGAACGGCGGCGCCTACGTCGTGATCACCCACGACATCATGTCCGCCAAGCGCGTCGCCGAGTACATCGCCGTGCTGTGGAAGGGCCGCATCGTCGAGAGCGGTCCGGCCGAGGAGCTCTTCAACTCCGACAACCAGTTCGTGCGCCAGTTCCTGTCGGGGGCCTCGCGCGGGCCCCTCGGCATGGAATAGGCTCGCCCGCCTGGCTCTGTAACGAGCCGTCAACAAACGACGGATAGCGTGCGCCCCCCCAACGACGGGGTAGCGTGCGCAACCCTGGGCTCGAGCGAGGGGGAGTGGTACAGGGTTGGCCGGCGACGATCGCCTCATGACGGGGAGAAGGACTTGAGCGCAGCGCGTCCGATCGCGCTCTCGGCGCTGCTCCTGGCCATCCTCCTCGCGGGCTACCTGCTCCTCTTCCGGGGCGGCGGCGGCTACGAGTACACGCTGCTCTTCCAGACGGCCGGCCAGCTCGTCAAGGACGACGACGTGCAGGTCGGCGGGCGCCGCGTCGGCTCCGTGCGCTCGATCGAGCTGACCGACGACAACCTCGCCGCCGTCAAGGTCCAGGTGCAGGAGCCCTACGCGCCGCTGCGCGAGGGCACGCAGGCCACGGTCCGGCTCACCTCGCTCTCGGGCATCGCCAACCGCTACGTGGCGCTGACGCTCGCGCCCGACACGAGCAAGGCGCTGGCCGACGGGGCGACGCTGAAGACGGACACCTCGACGGCGGTCGTGGACCTCGACCAGGTCTTCAACACGCTCGACGAGCGCACGCGCGGCGACCTGCAGGACGTCGTGAAGGGCTTCGCGACCCAGTACGAGGGCCGCGGCGGCGAGGCGGGCCAGTCGGCCAAGTACTTCAACCCGCTGCTGTCGACCTCGCGCGTCCTCGCGAACCGGGTCACCGAGGACGAGGGCGCGCTGACCCGCTTCCTCGTGAACTCCTCGCAAGCCGTGACGGCGATCGCCGAGCGCCGGGAGGACCTCACCGGCCTCGTCTCAAACGCGAACGAGACCACGGAAGCGATCGGCGCGGAGAACGTCGCGCTCTCGCGCGCGCTGCAGCTGCTGCCGACCACGCTGCGCCGCGCCAACACCACGTTCGTCAACCTGCGCGCGACGCTCGACGACCTCGACGTGCTGGTCGCCGAGTCCAAGCCGGCCACCAAGGACCTGGCGCCGTTCCTGCGCGAGCTGCGCCCGCTCGTGGCCGACGCGCGGCCGACGATCCGCGACCTGCGGCGGCTCGTGCGCCGCGACGGGGCCGACAACGACCTCGTCGAGGCCACGCGCAAGATGCCCGCGCTGCAGCGCGTCGCGACGCCCGCGTTCGGCAACGGCCGGGCGGCGCTGCAGCGGGCCCAGCCCGTGCTCGAGTTCGCCCGCCCCTACACGCCCGAGTTCGTCGGCTGGCTGCGCGACTTCGGCCAGGGGGCGGCCAACTACGACGCCAACGGCCATTACGCGCGCATCCAGCCGATCTTCAACGCGTTCCAGTTCACCGACAACCCGGCCGGCGGCGCGCTCACGCCGGTCCCGCCGTCGCAGCGCTTCGACGGGCTCGAGACCGGCGTCATCAAGCGCTGTCCGGGCGCCGCCAGCCAGCGCCCGCCGGACAACTCGGCCCCCTACACCGACAACGGCAACCTCGGCCCCGACGACTGCGACCCGAGCCTCGTGCTCCCCGGCCCGTGACCCGGTTCATCCCCCTCGTCCTGCTGCTCGTGGCCGCCGCCGCCGCGGCCGTCGTGCTGCTCGGCCGCGAGGGCGAAGAGCCCTACAAGGTGCGCGCGATCTTCGACAACGCCGGCTTCGTCATCCCGGGCGAGGACGTCAAGGTCGCGGGCGTGAAGGTCGGCAAGATCGACTCGCTCGACATCACGAAGGACTTCAAGGCCGTCGTCGTCCTGGACATCGCCGCCAAGGCCTACCAGGACTTCCGCCGCGACGCCGAGTGCACGGTCCGGCCCCAGTCGCTGATCGGCGAGCGCTTCGTCGAGTGCGAGCCGACCCAGGCGCGCCAGGCGAGCGCGGAGAAGGCGCCGGAGCTCGAGCGGATCGGCGAGGGACCAGGCGAGGGCCAGTACCTGCTGCCGGTGGAGAACACCTCCAAGCCGGTCGATCTCGACCTGATCAACAACATCACGCGCGAGCCGCAGCGCGCTCGGCTCTCGATCATCCTCAGCGAGCTCGGGACGGGCGTCGCCGGCCGCGGCAGCGACCTCAACGACGTCATCCGCCGCGCCGACCCCGCGCTGAAGGAGGTCGACAAGGTCCTCGAGATCCTCGCCTCCGAGAACGACACGCTGCAGAAGCTGGCCGTCGACGGCGACACCGTGCTGCGGCCGCTCGCCCGCGAGCGCCGGCGGGTTTCCTCGGCGATCGACAACTCCGCCGAGGTCGCCGCGGCCACCGCCGAGCGGCGCGCGGACCTCGAGGGCGATATCCAGCGCTTGCCCCCCTTCCTGCGCGAGCTGCGCCCGACGATGGTGCGCCTCGGCGCCTTCGCCGACCAGGCGACGCCGGTGCTCGACGACCTCGGGGCGCAGGCGCCCGCCATCAACCGCGTCCTGACCGAGCTGGGCCCGTTCTCGGAGGCCGGCATCCCGGCGCTGGAGTCGCTCGGCGACGCCGCGCTGGTCGGCATCCCGGCGCTGACGGCGGCGCGCCCCATCATCCGCGACCTGCGTGTGCTCGCGAGGGAGGTGCGCCCCGTCGGGGCGACCGCGGCGGCGGTGCTCTCCTCGCTGCGGGAGACCCGCGGCTTCGAGCGCGCGCTCGACTACGTCTTCTACCAAGTGACCGCCATCAACGGCTTCGACTCGTTCGGCCACTACCTGCGCGCCGGACTGCTCGTCAACCAGTGCTCGTCGTACTCGGTCGACCCCACGCCGGGCTGCTCCGCGAAGTTCACGCGGGCGGGCGCGAGCGCGGCCGCCGCGGGCGCCGGCGGCCCGCGCGACCCGGTGCTGGCGGCCACGCGCGAGGCGCTGGCGCGCGCCATGGGCGGGAAGACCTCCGACACCGGCGCCGCGCGGCGCGGGCGCCCGCAGCCGACGCCCGATTCGGTTGCGCAGCTGCAGGCCACGCCGACGCCGGCCGCGAGCGCGACGCCGGCGCCGAGCGCGACGCCGCAGGCCGCGCCGCCGGCGAGCTCCACCGACGAGCCGCTGCTCGACTACCTGTTCGGGAAGGACTCCGGATGAGCGGCCGCAACGCCGGCATCGCCGGCAACCCCGTCCTGATCGGCGCCGCCACGGTGCTGGTGGTCCTGGTGGCCGTCTTCCTGGCCTACAACGCCAACCAGGGCCTGCCGTTCGTGCCCACCTACTCGCTCAAGGCCGAGGTGCCGAGCGCCGCCGCGCTCGTGCGGGGCAACGAGGTGCGCATCGGCGGCTCGCGCGTGGGCACGATCGACTCGATCGCGGCCAAGCGGCGCGCGGACGGCTCGAGCGTCGCGGTCCTCTCGCTCAAGCTCGAGCGCGACGCGGCGCCGCTGGCCAAGGACTCCACGCTGCTGATCCGGACCAAGTCCGCGCTCGGCCTGAAGTACGTCGAGCTCACGCGCGGCGGCTCGGGCGAGACCTACACCGACGGCGACACGATCCCGCTGACCGCCTCGACGCCCGCGCCCGTCGAGTTCGACGAGTTCGTGAACATGTTCGACGACGACACGCGCGAGGCGATGGCGACCAACCTCGGAGGCTTCGGCGAGGCGTTCGCCGGGCGCGGCGTGGCGATCAACCAGGCGATCGCCGCCTTCCGCCCGCTGCTGCGCGACATCGTCCCGGTGGCGCAGAACCTGTCGGACCCGGACACCGGCCTCAAGCGCTTCGTCTCCGCGCTCGGCCGGGCGGCCGCCGAGGTGGCGCCCGCCGCCGAGACGCAGGCCGAGCTGTTCGTGAACCTCGACCGCACGATGGCGGCGCTGCGCGAGGTCGCGCGGCCCTACATCCAGGACTCGATCACGCGCGGGCGCCCGGCGCTCGACGAGTCGATCCGCTCGTTCCCCGTCCAGCGGCCGTTCCTGCGCAACAGCGAGGGCCTGTTCCGCGAGCTGCGCCCCGGCGTGCGGGCGCTGCGCACCTCCGCGCCGGTCCTGGCCGAGGCGCTCGAGGTGGGCACGCCGACGCTGCGCCGCTCCGTCGCGCTCAACCGCCGGCTCGAGCCGCTGCTGCGCGAGCTGCAGATGTTCGCCGAGGATCCGCTCGTGCCGCGCGGCGTCGACGGGCTCACCGACGTGGTGCGCACGCTCAGGCCGACTCTCGACTACCTCGCGCCGGCGCAGACCGTGTGCAACTACGTGACGCTGTGGTTCCGCAACGTCTCCTCGCTGCTCTCCGAGGGCGACCGGAACGGCACCTGGCAGCGCTTCATCATCGTCGCCACGCCGCAGGGCGAGAACAACGAGGGCGGCCCCGCCTCGGCCCCCGCGAACGGGCCGAACGTCGAGAACCACCTGCACACGAACCCGTACCCGAACACCGCCTCGCCCGGCCAGCCGCGCGAGTGCGAGGCCGCCAACGAGCCCTACGCCCGCGGCAGGACCGTCATCGGCAACACGCCCGGCGCCCAGCAGCTGGCGACGGAGAGGACTCGTTGATGGCCCGCTCCGCCGCCGCGCGCCGCACGCCCCGCAGCCCCGTCGCGATCGGGCTGATCGCGCTCGTGATCATCGTCGTGGGCACCTTCCTGGGCTTCACGAAGGACATCCCGTTCACCACGCCCTTCGAGGTCAAGGCCACGTTCCAGTCGGCGAACTCGATCCGCGCGGGCTCGCCGGTGCGGATCGCCGGCGTCAACGTCGGCAAGGTCGCCAAGGTCGAGGCCGCCGAGGGCAGCGACACCTCGGTGGTGACGCTGCAGGTCTCCGGGCAGGGCCTGCCGCTCCACGAGGACGCGACGGCGAAGATCCGCCCGCGCATCTTCCTCGAGGGCAACTTCTTCGTCGACCTGCGGCCCGGAACCCCGGACGCCCCCGAGCTCGACGACGGCGGCGTGATCAAGGTGACCCACACCGCCTCGCCGGTGCAGCTCGACGAGGTGCTCACCGCGCTGCAGTCGGACACCCGCCAGGACCTCAAGGACGTGCTCGGCGGGCTCGCCACCGCGCTCAACGGCAAGCCGTCGGCGGCCGACGATCGCGACGCGGACCCGTCGGCGCGCGGCGAGACCGCGGCGAAGTCGTTCAACGACGCCTACCGCGACATCCCCGCCTCCGAGCGCTCCACCGCGCAGGTCTTCGAGGCCTTCCTCGGCCAGGAGCCGGGGCGCGATCTCACGCGGCTGATCGACGGCACCGCGAAGACGACCGGCGCGCTGATCCGCAACGAGGTCCAGCTCAAGGACCTGATCACCAACTTCAACCTGACGACGGCGGCGTTCGCCTCCGAGTCGGGCAACCTGCGCGCGTCGATCCGCGAGCTGGCGCCCACGCTCGAGAACGCCAACGGCGCCCTCGGCTCGCTCAACGCGGCGTTCCCGCCGACGCGCGCCTTCGCCCGCGAGATCCTGCCCGGCGTGCGCGAGACCCCTGCGACCATCGAGGCCTCGTTCCCGTGGATCGCGCAGACCCGGCGGCTGGTGTCGCGCGCGGAGCTCGGCGGCCTGGTGCGCGAGCTCTCGCCCGCCACCGCCGACCTTGCGCGCCTGACCGACCGCGCGATCGAGCTGCTGCCCGAGACGAACCTCGCCTCCCGCTGCGCCCGCGAGGTCCTGCTGCCCACCGGCGACGTGGTCGTCGAAGACGAGTTCACCAGCGGCGCGGAGAACTACAAGGAGTTCTTCTGGGCCCTGGTCGGGCTCGCGGGCGAGGGCCAGAACTTCGACGGCAACGGCATGTACGTGCGCTTCCAGCCCGGCGGCGGCTCGCAGGGCGTCTCGCTCGGGCAGGCGGGCCCGAGCCAGCAGTTCGGCAACAACGTCGGCGTGCCGCTCGGCAACCGGCCGTTCAATCCCGCCAAGCGCCCGGCGTACCGGCCGGAAGTGCCCTGCCACACGAACAAGCTGCCGAACCTCAACGGCCCCGCCGCGGCCAAGTCCCCGCCGACCGCCCAGCCGAGCGCGACGCGATGAAGACCGCCATCCGCAAGCACGTGCGCGACTTCGTGGCCATCCTGGCCCTGATCGCCGTCGCGGTCGCGGTCTCCTCGGTGATCCTCTCCAACCAGCGGCTCACGCTGCCGGCCTGGGTGCCGGTGATCGGCCAGGACTTCTACGAGATCGAGGCCGAGCTCTCGACCGCCCTCGCGGTGACCCCGGGGCAGGGCCAGACGGTCAACATCTCCGGCGTCGAGGTCGGCGAGATCAAGAGCGTGAAGCTCGAAGACGGGCGCGCCGTGATCGGCATGAAGATCGAGCCCCGCTACTCGCGCGTCTACCGGGACGCCGCGATCCTGCTGCGCCCCAAGACGGGCCTGAAGGACATGGTCGCCGAGCTGACGCCGGGCAGCGAAGCCGCGGGCCGGCTGCCCGAGGGCGGGCGCATCCCCGTCTCGCAGACGCTGCCCGACGTCAACCTCGACGAGATCCTCTCCGCCCTGGACGCCGACACGCGCGACTACCTGACGCTGCTGCTCAACGACGGCGGCGAGGCGCTACGCGGCAACGGCCGCGAGCTGGGCAACACGATCCGCCGGATCGAGCCGACCGCGCGCCTCTCGCGGCAGGTGAACGAGGCGCTGGCCGAGCGCAAGCTGAACATCAAGCGCGCGATCCACAACTTCTCGCTGCTGACCGGCGAGCTGGGCAGCAAGGACGACCAGGTGGCGGACTTCGTGGTCGACTCCAACGCGGTGTTCGCGAGCCTGGCGAGCCAGGACGGGGCGCTGCGGGAGACGCTGCGCGAGCTGCCCTCTTCGCTGTCGATCACGCGCGAGACGCTCGGCAAGGCCGACCGGCTGGCCGACGAGCTGGGGCCGACGCTGCAGGCGCTGCGGCCGAGCGCCCGCATCCTGGGTCCGACGCAGCGGGCGGTGCGCCCGTTCCTGCGTGAGACGACGCCGGTCATCCGCGACGAGCTGCGGCCGTTCGCGCGCGCCGCGCTGCCCACGGTGCGCGAGCTGCGCCCGGCGATGCGCGACCTGGCGGCCGCCACGCCCGACCTGACGACCGTCTTCGAGAACGTGAACCACCTGCTCAACGAGCTGGCCTATAACCCGCCCGGCGAGACGGAGGAGGGCTTCCTGTTCTGGTTCACCTGGGCGAACCACCTGGCGCCGACCATCTTCGCCACGCAGGACGCCCACGGCCCGATCCGCCACGGCCTGGTGGTCTTCGGCTGCCAGACCGGCGCGCTGCTGGACTCGGTGGCCGAGGCGAACCCGCAGCTCGGCACGCTGGTGGACCTGCTCAACGGCCCCAACCGCACCGGGCTGTGCCCGAGCTCGACGCAGGAGGCAGGGCCCACCGGTGGTTAAGGCAGCCCCCTCACTCGGCCGCATCGCCGCGATGGTGATCTTCGCGCTGTCGTGCTTCGGCCTGCTGCTGTTCCTGTGGCTGGCGTTCGGCGGCCCCGTCCCGCTCAAGCCGAAGGGCTACCGCTTCCAGGCGACGTTCGCCGAAGCCACGCAGCTGGCCAAGGAGGCCGACGTGCGCATCTCCGGCGTGCCCGTCGGCAAGGTCAAGATGATCGAGCCCGACAAGCGCTCGGGCCGGACGCTCGCGGTGATCGAGATGCAGTCGCGCTACGCGCCGGTGCCCTCGGACGCGAAGGCGATCCTGCGCCAGAAGACGCTGCTCGGCGAGACCTACGTGGAGCTGACGCCCGGCACGCCGGACGCGAAGCCGGTCCCCGAGAACGGCACGCTGGCGGCCTCGCAGGTCGCCCCGACCGTCGAGCTCGACGAGATCCTGCGGACGTTCGACCCGAAGACGCGCAAGGCGTTCCAGACCTGGATGCAGGCGCAGGCGACGGCGATCGACGGCTACGGGCGCGACGTCAACGACGCGCTCGGCAACCTGGCGCCGTTCGCCGAGGACGCCGCGACGCTGGTGGACATCCTCAACCGCCAGGAGGGAGCCGTCTCGCGCCTGGTCTCCAACTCCGGCGTCGTGTTCGGTGCGCTGACCGAGCGCCAGGGCCAGCTGCGCTCGCTGATCCGCAACTCCAACCGCGTGTTCGCCACCACCGCCGCGCGCGACCGCGAGCTGCAGGAGACCTTCGTCGCGCTGCCCACGTTCGCCGACGAGTCGCGCCTGACCGTGCGCCGGCTGGCGGAGTTCTCGCGCGACACGAACCCGCTGGTGACCCAGCTGCGCCCCGCGGCGCGAGAGCTGAGCCCCACCCTGATCGACCTCAGCGCGCTGGCGCCCGACCTCAAGAAGCTCTTCGTCGAGCTGAACCCGCTGATCGACGCGTCGGAAGCCGGCTTCCCGGCCGCCCAGCGCGTGATCCGCGACGCGCGGCCGTTGATCGCCCAGATCGACCCGGCGGCGCAGCAGCTCGTGCCGCTGCTCGACTTCCTCGGGCTCTACAAGCCGGAGCTGACCGCGTTCTTCGCCAACGTGGTCGCCGCCACCCAGGCCTTCTCGCCGTCGAACCGCGTGCACTACCTGCGCACGACCAACCCGTTCAACCCGGAGAACCTCGCGGCCTATCCTCGGCGCATCGGCACCAACCGGCCGAACGCCTACATGAAGTCGCGCGGCTTCGACAAGCTCACCACCGGCGTGGAGGTCTACGAGGACCGCCACTGCAACCGCGCGGTGCCGGGGCTCGGCAACGAGCAGCTGCCACTGCCCCAGCTGCCGGTGGCGGCTCCCACGCCGCCGCCGCTCCCCGGCCTGCCGGTGCCGGTGCCGACCGTCGTCCCGACGCCGCCGACCACCGAGCAGCTGCAGGCGCTCGTGCCCAACGAGCTGCTGGACCGCATCAACAAGTTCGCCTTCGCCAACGCCCCGGCCGGAGCGGTGCCGGCGCCGCCGTGCAAGAAGCAGGCGCCCTACACCTACGGCGGCGAGACGACGCAGTACCCGCACGTCAAGGCCGGGACCGGCCGATAGGGCCGGAGCCTTGAACGTCGCGCGGGCTCTCGAGCGGATCGTCCGGGCCTCCGCGCGCAGGCCGGTCCGCGTGCTCGCGGTCGTGGCCGTGCTGGCGGCGGCCGGCGCGGCGCTGGCGCTGACGCTCGAGCCCAGCGCGGCGACCGGCACGCTGGTCGGCCGCTCGTCCTCCTCCTACGAGGCCACGGAGCGCTACCGCGAGCGCTTCGGCGAGCAGTCGGTGGTCGTGCTCGTGCGCGGCGACCTGCCGAACCTCGTGCTGACCCAGAACCTCAATACGCTGGTGGGGCTGGAGGGCTGCCTGTCGGGCAACAGGCCGGCCGGCTCGCCGGCGCCCGGCGGGGAGCGCTCGCCCTGTGCGGCGCTGGCGCGCACCAAGCCGGTGCAGGTGGTCTACGGGCCGGGCACCTTCATCAACTCCGCGGTGGGGGAGATCCAGTCGCAGCTGCAGGTGCGCTCGCAGGCGAGCGCCGCGCAGGCCGAGAAGGCGGCGGAGGCCGCGCGCCGCGTGGCCCGCGGCCAGGGCCGCTCGAAGGCGCAGCAGGAGCGCTCGGCCGAGGCCGCGCGCCAGGTCGTCTCCTCCCAGCTGCTGCGCGAGCTGCTCCAGGTGAACCTCAAGTACGGACTCGGGCTGACCGGTGCGCCGACGCTCAACGACCCCAACTTCGTCTCCGCACTGGTGTTCGACCCGTCCCGCGGCGCGCGCACGCCGAAGGCCCGCTTCGCCTACCTGTTCCCGAACGACCGCTCCGCCGTCATCCAGGTGCGCCTCGAGGAGGGCCTCTCCGACGAGCAGCGGCGCGACGCCATCGAGCAGATCCGCGGCGCCGTCGCGATGCCGGAATGGCGCCTCGACAAAGCGGCGTACACGGTCACCGGCGCGCCGGTCGTGCTCGAGGACCTCGCCGACGCGCTCGCCGGATCGGTGCTGCGCCTGCTCCTGGTGGCGCTCGTCGTGATGGCGCTGGTGCTCGTGCTCGTCTTCCGCAGCCGCCTGCGCCTCGTGCCGCTGCTCGTCGCGCTCGCCGCCGTGGCGGTGACCTTCGGGGCGATGGCGGTCATCGGCGCGTCGCTGACGATGGCCTCGATCGCGGTGCTGCCCGTGCTGCTGGGCCTCGGCGTCGACTACGCGATCCAGTTCCAGGCGCGCGTGGAGGAGGAGGGCGACGCGCCGCGGGCCGCGCGGCTCGCCGGGCCGACCATCGCCACGGCCGCGCTGGCCACGGGCGTCGGCTTCCTCGTGCTGCAGCTCTCGCCCGTGCCGATGGTGCGCGGGTTCGGCGGGCTGCTCGTCGCCGGCATCGCGTTCGCGCTGATGCTCGCGCTCACCGCCGGGACGGCGGCGCTCGTCCTCTCCACGCGCAGCGCGCGCGAAGGCGCGCTCGCGCGCTCGCTGCGCGGTGCCGGCGAGCTGGCCGACGCCGTGCGAGGGCGGCTGGCCAGGCCGGCCGGGCGGCTGGGCGCCGTGGGCGCGGCGGCGCTGAGGACCGCGCTGCGCCGGCCGGAGCGGGTGCTCGCCGTCGGCCTGGCGCTCGCGACGATCGGCTGGGCCGTGGACTCGCAGACCGAGGTCGTCTCCGACGTCGAGCGCCTCGTGCCCCAGGACCTCCGGGCGGTGAGCGACCTGCAGGCGCTCCAGCGCGCCACCGGCGTGGCCGGAGAGGTCGACGTCATCGTCGAGGGCGCGGACCTCACCGATCCGAAGGTCGTCGCCTGGATGCGCGAGTACCAGTCGGGCCTGCTCGAGGAGTACGGCTACTCCGCCACGAACGGCTGCGGCAAGGCGGAATTGTGCCCGGCGCTCTCGCTCACGGACCTGTTCCGCGACGAGCGCGCGGCGGCGACCAAGGAGCAGGTGCGCGGGCTGCTCGACGCGGTGCCGCCGTACTTCTCGCAGGCGGTGATCACGCGGGACCGTCGCACGGCCAACCTCGCCTTCGGCGTGCGCCTCGTGCCGCTCGAGCGCCAGCAGGAGATCTTCGACGACATGCGCGAGCGCCTGAAGCCGCCGCCCGGGGTGACGGCGCAGCTCGGCGGCCTGCCGGTGATCGTGGCCGGGGCGAACGCGACGCTCACCGACCCGCTGCGGCGGCTCGGCACGCTGCTGGCCGGGCTGCTGGCGGTCGCGCTGGCGCTGATGGCGGTCTACCGCCGCTGGGAGCGGGCGCTCGTCCCGCTCGTGCCGATCGCCCTCGCGACGGGCTGGTCGGCGCTCGTCCTGTTCGCCATGCGCGTGCCGCTGAACCCGATGTCCGCCACGCTCGGCGCGCTCGTGATCGCCATCTCGACGGAGTTCTCCGTGCTGCTGACCGCCCGCTTCCGCGAGGAGCGCGCCGCCGGCCTCGAGCCCGCGGAGGCGCTGCGCGCGACCTACGCCTCTACGGGCGCGGCGGTGCTGGCCTCCGGCGCCACCGCGATCGCCGGCTTCGCGGTGCTCGCGTTCTCCGACGTGACCATGCTGCGCGACTTCGGCCTGGTCACCGTCGTCGACCTCACCGTCTCGCTGCTCGGCGTGCTGGCCGTCCTGCCCGCCGTGCTGGTGCTGGCCGAGCGGCGCGCCGAGCGCGCCGGCGAGCCGGCGCCGGCGGGCGACCGGGATCCGATCCCGGCGTGAGCGAGCGCGGCCCGTTCGGCGTCCGCGAGCGCAGCGGCGACGAGCCGTCGCCGGCAGGCGTGCCTCCGCCGCCCCCTCCGGCGCCGCCGGCGGGGCGCTCGACCGTGACCTGGATCGTCGGCGTCGCGGTCGTGTTCGCGCTCGCCTACATCACCCTGAATACCGTGCGCACGGAGGCGCCCGGCTCCCGCGGCGTGGAGGTGGGCTCGCGGCTGCCGCCGTTCGCGGCGCCGCTCGCGCTGTCCGGCCTGGGTGGTGACGCCAACCTGGCCACCGAGCCCGGCCAGGGCCAGCAGGGCGGGCGCCCGGCGTGCGAGGTCCGCGGGCCGGAGATCCTCAACTCGTGCGAGCTGGTCGAGCGCGGGCCGGTCGTGCTCGCGTTCGTCGCCACGCGCTCGGAGCAGTGCGTCCGCCAGGTCGACGCGCTCGAGCGGCTGCGCGCGCGCTATCCGGACGTCGGCTTCGCGGCGGTCGCGATCCGCGGCAGCCGGGACGAGCTGCGCGCGGTGATCCGCCGCCGCGGCTGGAGGCTGCCGGTCGCCTACGACCACGACGGTGGCGTGGCCAACGCCTACGCCGTGGCGATCTGCCCGACGATGACCTTCGCCTACCGCGGCGGAAGGGTCGAGGGCACGGCGCTCACCCTGCTCGAGGGCGCGCCGCTGCGCGAGCGGATCGAGCGGATCAGGAGGGCGCCATGACCGCGAACCGCACGGTGCGCCGCTTCACTCGCGCGACAAACGGGGTCAGACCCCGTGTCTGAGGAGCCGGAGCTGCGGGCGGGCGCGATCGAGCCGGCGCTGGCGGAGGAGTGGCCCGGCCTGCGCCTCGCGTGGACCGCGTTCGGCGCCGTGCCCGGCCCGAGCCCGCCGGAGCTGCGCGAGCGGCTGCGGCTGGTCTCCGACCGCTTCCGCGGGCCGCAGGCGATCGCGATGCGCCGGCAGCCGATCCCGCACGCCTACCGGATCTTCTTCCGCCACATCGGCCTGGAGCCCGACGAGCACCGCGTGCCGGTCGAGGCGCTGGCGCTGGAGCGGATGAAGAAGGGCGGCTTCCGCTCGCAGAACCTGCTCGACGACGCGATCACGATCGCGGTCATGGACACCTCTGTGCCGGTGTGGGCGCTCGACGCCGCGACGGTCGAGGGCGGGCTGCAGCTGCGCGCGGCGGCGCGCGGCGAGCCGCTGGGGCGAGGCGATCAAGCACCGGGCCTGCCGGCCGGGCGGCTCGTGGTCGCCGATGCCATGAGCGCGCTCGCGGTGCTCTTCGAGCCCCCCGCATCCGCGCACGGCGTCACCGCCCGCACGCGCGAGATGGTGCTGTTCTCGGTCGCCGTGCCGGGCGTTCCCTCGATCCATGTCGAGGAGGCCCTGTGGACGGTGTGGGACATCGTGGCCGGATGAGCGATGGCCGCCGCCCCGCCCATCCATAGGATGGCTGTCGCCATGACCCGCCTGCTCGCCGCTCTGCTCGCCTCCACCGTGCTCGTCGCGGTCGCGCCGGCCGCGGCCCGGGCGGCGGGCGCGACGATCGGAGCGACCGCCCGCACGGAGGTCCGCGCCGGTCCCCGTCCCGGCGTGCAGCGCCTGCACTACGAGTTCGGGCCGGTGAAGATCGCGCCCGGCCAGAACACGATCGAGTTCGAGGGCAACGACCTCAAGCCCGAGGTGCCCGGCTGGATCGTCGGCTTCAAGCCCGACCTCACCTACCGCGACGGCAGCGTGCCGCGCGTGGACGTCATCCACCTGCACCACGGCGTCTGGATCTCCAACTTCGCGCCGCTGTTCGCGGCCGGCGAGGAGAAGACGATCGTCGACGCCCCGCAGGGCTACGGCTGGCCCTACAAGCCGCAGGACAAGTGGGTCATGAACCACATGATCCACAACCTGACGCCCGCCGCGACCGAGGTCTACATCACCTACGACCTCGACTTCGTCCCGGCCGGCACGCCCGCCGCGGAGGGGATGAAGGACGTCCGGACGGTGTGGCTCGACGTGACCGGCATCCAGGCCTATCCGGTGTTCGACGTCCACAAGGGCGCCGGCGGCCGCGACCGCCGCTTCACGTATCCCGACGAGGCGCCCGAGCTGAAGGACACGAACTACTCCAAGCACCGCTGGACGGTCGACCAGGACGGCGTGCTGGTGGGCACGTTCGGGCACCTGCACCCGGGCGGGCTGTGGACGGACCTGAAGCTCACGCGCGGCGGGCGGACGGTGCCGCTGTTCCGCTCGAAGGCCGAGTACTTCGAGCCGGCCGGCGCCGTGTCATGGGACGTCGCGATGACGGGCACGCCGCCTGACTGGCGGGTGGGCGTGCGCAAGGGCGACGTGCTCTCCGTGTCGGCCACGTACGACACCCGGAAGGCCTCCTGGTACGAGTCGATGGGCATCATGCCGGTGGCGTTCAACGCCGGCGGCAGCGGGCCCGACCCGTTCGAGGTGGACGTGAACGTCCCCGGGCAGGTCACGCACGGTCACCTCGACGAGAACCGCAACCACGGCGGCGCCTTCGGCGGCCTCCCGGACGCCCGGCGCCTGCTCGCGGCACCACCGCCGCCC
>Ga0183260_10001183_pt1 | contig 22069 bp, 19 predicted proteins | sample AntDrymUQ4972206_2_FD_129768 | JGI IMG/M metagenome (GOLD analysis project Ga0183260, IMG submission 129768) | Polar desert sand microbial communities from Dry Valleys, Antarctica - metaG UQ497 (22.06) (version 2) (version 2) | ecosystem: Environmental > Terrestrial > Soil > Desert | place...
AAGACAGTTATTTCTGTTCTACTTCTATATTTCATTATTATCAAATAGAACATTGTTGATCAAGTATTTATCAAAAGCTGTCCATTCGATCATGTCTTTCGATCAGAACATTCGATCATATGAAATTGGTAAAAATATATCACAACAACATGGATAGAAAATTATCATCCTTTAGCGCTTTAGATACAGTATCAGAAGAAACAGCTATTTTTATTATTTGAGAACGGCCATACCTACCATGGCTAACAACGTTTGAAGTGATTAATCCTAGTTGATCTAATTCACTAATTATTTGAGTGACTCTTCTTTGGGTCAGAGAATCATGTTCAATCTGTTTGCACAATGAAACATAGATATCATAAACATCTCCAGTCATACCAGTTTGAGATTTCATGATAGATAGAACAATCAATTTTGTATGTGTTGTGGAATTTTTAATGACCTCATAATTGGTGTCTTTTTCAATCTTTTCTTGTGCTTCTCGTATATGATTTTCAGTAACCATATCTGCCCTTTCTCTTTCTGCTATTTCAGCCGCTACTCTTAATAGATCAATTGCCTTTCTCGCATCCCCATTTTCCTTCCCGGCCACTGCTGCACATAAATTAATCGTAGCCTGACCAATAGATCCCTCATTAAATGCAAGTTTTGATCGGTCATTTAGAATTTCTTTTAATTGAATTATTGTGTATGGATTAAATATTATTTCTTCCTCACTTAAACTACTTCTAACTCTGGGGTCTAGTTTATCTTTAAATGTAAGACTATTGGATATTCCTATTAAGGATACAAACCCGTCTCCCAACATACGTTCATTTGCTCTAGTAAAGCTATATAAAACATCATCCCCGTTCCTATCAACCAAAGAATCTATCTCATCTATAATTAATACTACATGAAGATTATTCTTTTTCATATATTCAAGAATCCTATCAGTGGCTTCGCCCATAGATAAACCAGTAAAATGGACTCTTAATTTCTTGTCGAAGCGATTAATCCCTATATCCTCTGCAATATCATACAATACCTTGTATGAAGTATTTGAAGTCTTTGCGTTAATAATAGTAACGGTAATCTCTATTCCATGCTCTATTGATTTTTTTTTTAATCTAGCAATTACATTTTTTACAACGGCAGTCTTCCCTGTTCCAGGTTTTCCAAAAACTAAGAGATTAGAAGGTCTGCCATTTTTTAATACTACTGATAGTACTTGTGCGATTGTTTTAGACTCTTCGTCTCTAAATGGCAATTTTTCAGGAACGTAATCGATTGTTAATGTTTTTCTATTTTTAATTAAATTGGCTCCAATAACAGCCTTATCAAATATATTATCTAAATAATCTGAATCCATCATCTTTTCTTTCCGTTAATTGCATTGATAAATCAACACAGACACACCCCTATTTTTCTATTCGAATGATAAAAAGATAATGTCATGTTAATATGCTAACTGTTATTAACATTTAATTTTAAACAGGTTAATCAATTACTTTATACACAATAATAAAATAAATTAATATCAATCTACTATCAAAATCAATATTCATTGCATAAGAAATAAAGGGGCCTGGGGCTATCAAACCAAATTAACATTTATCTTAACAGTTAAAAATCATTTGATAATAAACGTGAATTAACCCCTTTATTTCCACTGGAGGAGTTCTAAATCTATTCACAACGATAATAAACGTGAATTAACCCCTTTATTTCCACTGGAACTAGAAAAACCTTTAAGAGAGTTGACCAAATTAACTTAAGATTCTAAACATCAATAATTATGTGCTTATTTTAGTTAACAAAAACTAATCTTTTAGTTATCAATTTTTATTCCATATTGTTAAGTTAACATATGTTCTCAAATTCACAGAGACGATAAATTGTCCACTGGAAAAAAGAGAATAAAAATTGAATTAGAGGATGCTGAAGGTGGAAAATATAATTTATCTCTAGAAGGTAATCTATCAAAAGACAAAATTCAAAAAGTTCTTCAATTAGTGGAATCCTTAAACATCTCAAAGGATGATTTAGATAACAATATCAAACTTCCTATGGAACAAAACAATAGTTTACAAAAGTATGATTTAGGACTCAATCCATCTAATAACTCGATTGGATCAAAGATATGGTCATTAATTGAAAACAACTTTGCATATAGTTCTTTTACATCTTCAAATGTTGCCGAATCCTATGAAGAATTATATGGTGAGCAATTACAACTTAGTCTTATATCCACTTATTTATCAAGATATTTTGAAAAACAAAAATTGGTAAGGAGTAAAAGAGGAAAAGAGTGGATATATAAGTTAATTAGAATTCAAAAAGATGTTATTTCGTCAGTTGGGACACCGACTACTTCTCAATCAACTCATTTATTGGATTCGCATTATTCGAAAGATCAGGGTGAGAATGAGAATGACTTTTTGAAGCAGAATGCTTTGACAACAGTTTACGACCTTCGACTGTGATAGTGTACCTGAAGGGCTTTGTGCTCATATCTCTATCAACCAATTTCTCTTCAAATAATTTTTTCATTAATCTAGAAGTATGTTCTCTTGTCCTACCGATAACTCTTTGAACCTCTCTAGTAGTCAGAGACTTGTCTTCTAATTTTTTGAGAATGTATTCTATTGTACTATTCTGACGTTCTTCTTCCTGGTCGACTGACTTGATGGAGTCTTGTGATATTATGTCGTGACTAGGTAGTGATGACTCAATATTTGGATTGCTTACGTAGTTCTGGAATGGTGATATTACAGAATTTTGTGACTTGATATTATTGTTGTTAGAAATTATATTTTCATCTAATAATTTTATTAATCCTTGAATATCGGTTAATTTTTCATTGGTCTTATTAGTTCTGTCATATACAACTCTAAATTGTTCAGAAATGAGATTAGTTTTATTGATCTGATTCTTTATTTGACTTTCAAGCTGAGAGATTTTTGTTTCAATATTGTATTTCTTAAAATTCTTGTTTTTTAACTGGTTATAAATTTCTAAAGCCAGGATTGATAATGCCAAAGATGAAACAAATGGAATTAAGGTATAATTTAGTATCAGTGATGCAATATCTATGCTCACATATAATTTAGCAATACAGTGTGATATAACTTTATTGTATGTGATAATTTGACATTTAATATCATAAATTTAGTGATATATCATATATCGACTATTCTATTGATTAAATCTTCTATCACATTTATCACGCGATCTATTTCTTTATCGTGATATTTAACGTGATTATTTTCAAGGATTCTAAGTTTATTTAACATAGAATTTAAGGCGGTAATCTGATCGTTATTCATTACATTTATTAAATTCAGTAGTAAGATAGAATAGAATAGTTTCCGCAGTTTCATCTTTGATTGCTTAACTTCTCTATAATATGCGCCTGAACTTATTCCCTTCAGCCTTTTCTCTTTATTCTTGAAATTATAAATTATTTGTATTTGTCTATTAGTAAATAAAGATTTTTCAACTAATTTAGATAAAAATATATTATTTATATTTTGTTCGTTTTCCATTAGCTATACAATATTGTATTGCTAATTATCCTTTTTAAATAAGCCCTTAGCACAATCATTAAATTTAATTCAATTAGTGTACGTGTAGTATTAGATTGAGTCGGGTAGAGAACTATATTAATGATGAATTGAAAAAGCATAAAAAAATATGTTTTGCTTTGTTAGATTCGGAGAATTTTGAAGACATTGCTGGTGTTGCGAAAAAAGTTGAATCACTTGGTGCCTCAGCTATTTTGGTAGGGGGCTCTTCAGCCATAGACCAATTGGATTTAGACAAATTAGTAATATCAATAAAGTCTATAGTATCTATTCCTGTCATTTTATTTCCCGGAAACGTTACGGGTGTATCTCCAAATGCCGACGCGATTTTGTTTACCTCTTTGCTAAATTCTGAGGATCCATATTTTATTTCCGGAGCTCAAGCGTTAGGTGCATTGTTAGTAAAAAAGTATAATATTGAACCATTGCCAACAGGATATATAATAATTGGCGATAATACTACAGCGTGGTTTATTGGGAGAGCAAAGGGTATACCTTTTGAAAAATCTAATATCGCTGTTATGTATTCATTGGCCGCGCAGTATTTAGGTATGAGGTTTGTTTACTTGGAGGCTGGATCGGGTGCGAAAAAGAATGTATCTGCGGAAATGATTTCAAATGTTAGAAAATATTATGATGGCTTATTAATTGTTGGAGGAGGCATTAAGAATTCCTTAATAGCCAAAGAATTAGCGGAGGCCGGGGCAGATATCTTAGTTGTAGGAACATTATTAGAGCGGGATCCTGATTGGGAGAAAAAATTTACCGACATAATTACGGCCATTCGTTCCTAAATTAGTGCGATTGAATAATTATGAATTTGATTGATGAAGCTAAGATAAGATTAAAAAATATTTCAATTCCAAGTTACTATGTAGAGTATCAAATTAGTCTACTGGAACAGGTAAATAAGCTTCATATGGTAGCCGAAAAAGCAAGAAAAAAAGGTTTGGATGTTACGACTTATGTCGAACCAAAAATTGCCTACGACTTATCTGACAGAGTTGCAAAAATGCATAATATAGATATATCAGACAGATTAAGGACATTACTAAATTATACTACAAAAGAGAAAGCGGCTCTTAAAATAGCTGAAGAAATCGCAAAGGGGGAATATGGATCTGGAGATCTTAGGACAAGATTAGAAAATGCGGTTAGGGTAAGTTTGGCTGTGGTGACGGAAGGAGTCACTGTTGCTCCATTACAGGGCATATCTGATGTACAATTGAAATATAATAAAGATGGTTCACAATACCTCTCCATTTCTTTCGCTGGCCCAATAAGATCTGCTGGAGGGACTGAAGCAGCACTTACTATGCTTATCGCTGATCACGTAAGGAGAGTGTCTGGACTTGCCACATATCAAACAAATTCTTTTGATGATGAAACTGGCAGGTTCATAGAAGAATTAAGATTGTATGAGAGGGAAGTAGGAAACTTTCAATTTAAAGTCTTAGATAAAGATGTCGATTTTTGCATCTCTAATTTGCCTGTTGAGATCGATGGGGTAGATACAGACCCAGTTGAATTAGTAATTCACCGGGAGATGAAGAGAATAAAAACAGATAGAGTTAGAGGAGGAGCACTCAGGGTTATGAACGATGGTTTGATAGGTAGATGTAGAAAACTTACAAAATTGGTCGAAACACTCGAGCTAGAAGGTTGGGACTGGCTTGCAAATATGAATGGTGCAATCCAAACAGGCGATGATGATACTGTGAGTCATAGGATGTCTGAAGTAATTACAGGAAGGCCCGTGTTATCTATGAACAAGAAAATTGGTGGATTTAGATTACGATATGGAAGATGTTTTAATACTGGATTCGCTACGATAGGAATTCATAACACGATTCCTGTACTATTGAATTCTGCCGTAGTAGTTGGAACACAAATTAAAATGGATGTCCCTGGAAAAGCTTCAACAATTGCCCTTGTAGACACTATTGAACCACCAATAGTAAAATTAGATGACGGAACGGTTTTGCAGATCAATACCGTAGAACAAGCCCTAAATTTAAGATCACGAGTAGTCAAAATATTATACCTAGGAGATATCCTGATTAGTTATGGAGATTTTCTTGAGAATAATGCACAATTATTACCTGCAAGTTATGTTGAAGAAATATGGACCCAGGAATTATTTGAAAAATTGAGTCACATCAATGAAGTCAAAAAGGACTTTGTTGTTGAATATGATAAGTTAGTTAAATTGAGTTCTAATCCCTCTACAATACCACTATTTAGAGAGGCATTGAAAATATCAATCAAATTTGACATTCCTCTACACCCTAAATATTCCTTCTACTGGGAAGCTATATCAATAAAAGATTTTTTATTAATTAGAAATGTCTTAATATCTTTTATTTCACTATTTAGCAGAAATGAAGAGATTGAATCAACTACCGAGGAAATTAGGCTATCATATGACCATAAACTAAAAAGTATTCTAGAAAAACTAGGGGTGTTCCATCGTCTAGATACATCTAGTAATACTATAGTATTGTTGGATGGGTCTCAAATTTTCGCGTTAGTGTGTTTATGTATTCCAGAATTCCAATCCATACTCTCAGTGTTATATGAAACTCGCAATAAAATCCATTTTTCAACATTTTCTAATTATGTATCAAAGGATGGATTTATCAGAGATATAGATGAAATTGTTGAAAGTTTACAGTCGGAGAAAGGCGAAAGTAAAGCAAATGTCATCAAACTAATAAATTCAATATCATCCATTAAAATCCGTTCAAAATTTTCTTCTTCAATATCTGTGAGAGTTGGTAGACCTGAAAAAGCCTCAGAGCGTAAGATGAAACCCCCAATCCATGTTTTGTTTCCAGTAGGTAACAAAGGTGGTCCCATGAGAGACCTCCTAAAGGCTTCAAACGCCGATTCCTTTTATTCAGAGAAATCAAATCGATATTGTTATAATTGTAATATTCCATCATTAGGTACTAACTGCAACTATTGCAACCAAGCGACTCCTATCAAATTTATTTGCAATGTCTGTAAAGTTGAATCTCTAGATTTATCGTTTGATCCTATTGACAATATAAAAAAAAGGAACAAATGTTTAAAGTGTGGTAACGAATATAAAACATTTTCTCCAATAAAATTTCCTTTGAAGACCTTGATAGAAAAAGCCGAAACAAGGTTGAGCTATAGAGTAACTTCTCCTTTAAAGGGAGTGAAAGCTTTAATGGGAAAAGACAAAGAAGCGGAACAAATTGAGAAGGGCATTCTTAGAAAAAAATGTGGTTTATCTGTGTTTAAGGACGGTACCATTAGATTTGACGCAACGAATGAACCTCTTACTCATTTCATGCCATGTTTTATCGATACATCCCTTTCAAAATTAAGAGAATTAGGGTACAAATTTGATTATCGACAGAATGAACTTAATTCTGACAGACAAATAGTAGAATTGCTGATCCAAGATGTTATAATTCCATTAGATTCTGCAAAATATCTCTTAAAAACAACTAAATTCATAGATGAGGAATTAGTTACTTTATATGATTTACCACCGATTTATAATGCCTATACCGAAAATGATCTGATTGGACATTTAATAGTAGGATTGGCTCCTCATACTTCAGTCGGTATTATAGGGCGAATAATAGGTTTTACAGAATCACAAGTTTGTTTGGGTTCTCCAATATGGCATTCCGCAAAAAGAAGAGATTGTGATGGTGATGCCGATTCGATTATTCTATTATTTGATGCATTCTTAAACTTTTCATATTCATTCTTACCAGATAAAATAGGTGGGTTAATGGATGCTCCATTACTAATACAACCTATTGTATTACCCCATGAGGTTCAACGACAAGCTCACAATGTTGACATAGTGGAAAAATATCCACTAGACTTTTATAAAAATACTTGGTTAGGGGCTAAAGCAGCAGATGTTTCTGATACGATTGAAATACTAAAAAATCGAATAGGGAGTGATAAACAATTTTATGATTATGGGTTTACCCATACTAGTGGCACTTTAATATCCGACATAAATCGAAGTGCTTATTCTACATTAAATACAATGAGCGAAAAATTAGAAATGCAAATATCCACAGCAAATCTTATTAATTCTGTAGACACAAACGAAGTGATCTCTATGGTCCTAACGACACATATTATTCCTGATATAATGGGTAATATGCGTTCTTATTGTTCGCAGTCGTTTAGGTGCAATAAATGCGGTGATAAGTATAGGCGAATTCCTTTGTATGGTAAATGTCTTACTTGTAATAATACTTTATTACAGACTGTTACTCGAGGTTCGGTAGAAAAATATGTTCTTTTAGCAGAAAACTTGAGTAACAGCTTTAAAGTCACAAGTTATTTAAGGAGCAGAGTTGAATCACTTATTGTTGAGCGAAATTTTATTTTTCAATCAAAGAAAGAACAACCTACATTACTTGATTATTTATAAAACCATTGTGATTTTTGATTTATTAGTTTGCAAAATTTATTTGATATGGTCTTAAAGTGGCCAAATTAACTACAATTGCTATTCCAGGGGTAGGAGTGATTCCCATAGCGCGCTGAAAAGGTGTTTGGGTTTGCCACGCACCAGAATTCACTACCAAAGTTCCCTTATAGCTATCCACGTCAATTACGTGTACATGACCGGAATGGAAAATATCCGGAACGTCTTCAATAACCATCATATCCTCTAATTCTGGAGCAATAGGTGTTCTTTGACCGTATATAGGTGAAAGATGTCTTGATTTTAGTAAAATCTTCATCGCCTCGGCTGGTTTAGAATAACTTAGCCCAGGAATTGTAGCAATCGTATCGTCCAAGCTTTGACCATGAAACATTAACGTTTTTACTCCTTCCATATTGATCATGCAGGGATTGCCTAGCATAGTGATATTACTCAAAGAGTAAATCTTATCGGCATATTTTCTTGGTATTGCTGGTTGAGGCAATGCTCGTCTTCCCAAGTCATGATTTCCTGGAATCAGAAAAACCTTGATGTGTTTAGGAATTTTCGCCAACAAATTTGTAGCATGCTCCATCTGGGAATATGAATCCTTTTCAAATAATTCTCTGTCTTGATGCGGAAATATTCCTATTCCATCAATTAGGTCCCCACAAATACAAATATACTTTATTTTAGAAACAATATCTCTATTCTCTTCTTTTCCATTTAACCAATTCAAAAACATTTGAAATTCATCTTCCATAAAGAATTTACTGCCTATGTGCAAATCAGATATTAACACACTATATACGTCAGAATGAGATCTATTTGGGATTCTGTCTGGCACATCTAGTGAAAATATTTTTCTTATTATATGGTTATTTCTTTTTGAATTATTCTCAAGTTCTATCATTACCATTTGATCCAAGGTTAATGACGAAATCTGTTTTTTTAAATCATCATCGTATGCAAATGCCTCTAATAATCCACTCTGGTCATCAATAGTTATATTATAACTATTCTTTTTGATTTTCTTTTCCATAACTAATCCTGCTATGAATGATGATTCTTCCGGATTCTCCTTGGATTGTGACTTTAGATTTATTCTTGATTGGTTAAGAAATTGTTTAATGAACGCTATTTTTTTGATCCTTTTACTGTCTGGTCTATTGGATAAAATTTTCAAGGATTTATCAAATCGGCTTCTAAACAGTGACGTATATCCTTCAACTCCTTCACCGCTATTGATACTATTATTAGAATCATAAATTATGTTGTTGACATAATAGTTATTCTCAAAATCATCAGAATCATGAGTTACTAATTCTAAAATAGTCTCTTCATTATTTTTTTTAGTATCAATGATTTCAGAATGATCTAGCCTGTTTACGATAGTAGTACCATTATAAGCATTATCATTTACAATCAATGAACTATTGGTTGAAAACTCTAAAATATTCTTTATATCGTCGGATAAAATAACCTTAGACTCGTCTCTCTTTTTTTTGATCATAAGAATCTCTTCAACCATTTGATACACATCTACCTGTAGATTCTCAATTAACACTAGCGCATCGGGATGAATCTGAAATCCTTTGCTAGTTATAAAGGAAATTATTTTTAAGAGATTGGAATTATCGGTCAATAATCAAATTAACTAATCGACGATATTCTTTAAATCTTTTTACATAAATAATAAAGTATTATAATTGATAAATAAAGTATTATAATTGGTTATGCTTATTACATTTAAAAAGAGACTGGTGTTTTTCTTTATAGCCATGTTATTTTTCTTGAGTATATTTTATCTTGGATTTTCCTTTAAAATGGATGAATCATTTTCTAAGGAGTTATCAAAAAACTTTATTAATCAGATAAGTGACATAGACGAATTTGGTATATTCTTAAATAACCTAAAAATCGCATTAGTGATGTTTATTCCAGTCATAGGCCTTGTAATGGGAACTATTTCTGGATTTTCTACCGGTTTAGTGTTTAATTCAATAATGAACCTATCAGATATTACGTATTCTAATCCCCTGGTCATCTTCTTGACACCATTCGGAATCCTAGAGCTAGCCTCATATGGCCTAGCAATTTCTCGAGGCTGTATTTTATTATTTGAAATACTAAAGAAGAAATTTACAAAAAAATCTTTGTTTTATCTACTAATCGAATTGACATTAGTTTCTGGAATGCTTTTTGTCGGGGCAATAATAGAATGGATGATGATTGAAAATATTCCAAAAAGATTATAATCATCTATCTATTCGCGCAGAGTTTTTTGCATTATTTTATATCATTGTTATAAAATGCCATAGTGTTTAAATAGTTTTAATGAAGATTTACCTACAGTGAATTATTAGATGCCAGTAGCAATACTTCCAGATATTAGTGAACAGCATTGTATTGGGTGCGCTTTATGTGTAGAAATTTGTACAGCTCTTGGTCCAGATGTATTAAGAGTAAAACCTGTGGAAGGTTGGAAAAGAGGTAAGGCATTTGTCTTTTATCCAGAAAGATGTATCTCTGATGGTGCTTGTATTGGCGTTTGTCCAACAAAAGCAATTTTCTGGATGAGACCAATGGACTATACACCAGGACAACCAATTCCATTAAAGAAAAACGCCATATTTACGAAAGGCTGGGAAGAGGGCTAACTCTCCACCAATTTTTATTTTTTCTCTAAGTATAGAATTTAGTGACCATTACAAACCCGATAAGATTTACATTCAATATATTGATATTATAATATAATTTTCTCTAGTAATTAGTACTTAAATATCCAATAGAATTACTAAAATGCCTAATTGACAAAAAAATTGTATGTTATAGGTGTAGGTCCAGGATCAAAAAAATATCTGACGGATTTTTCAAAAGAAATTATCAAAAAATCTCGTTTTATTATAGGATATAAATATACTCTAAATACGATTGATCACCTACTTGATAGATCATTTAATCAAGTATTTGAAATAACCATGAAAAATCAAGAGGAGATTTATTTGAATGTATATAATAATTTAATGAAAGAAAATGATTTATGTACTGTTCCATTTACAGGAGATGTAAATTTCTCAGAATCAGAAGTTGTGGACCGGCTTTTATACCTATTCGGTGATGAAAATGTTCACATAATTCCTGGCGTCAGTTCTATACAAATAGCAGCTGCAAAGTCTAGAGTTCCATTGGACAAATCTAACATCATAACTTTTCATGTCACTGGTGATATTGAAGAAAAAAAAATAGAAATGGTTAAATCAATTGTTGATAAAAAAAGCGTAATATTAGTGCCAAGACCATGGCCGTCGGAACCTTCAAAAAACTTTATGCCCTCTGAAATTTCGTTATTTATCAAAGAAAAAGGACTAGACACTTCAAAAATTGACGTTTGGGTGTTTGAAAATTTGACAAATGATGAAAAGGAAACAACTTTTAAGGGAAAAATGAGTTCAATAGAAAATAAAAACTTTAGCGATTTATCAGTAATGGTTATAGATCAGAACAAACGACAAACTTACTTGGAGTTCTAAATTTATTCTATACTTATATTATTTCAGTTTTTAATGTAAATAAAATATATTACAATTAATTTTGTATAATGTTAAATGAGCAAGAACGAATTTAGATGTTGTATTGAATGTGGTTCAAAAATGTCTAAAAATATTAAATTATGCCCCGCCTGTGGAGAATCTCAGGGCTAGATTTAGATATTTTTGCTAAACTCATTTTCCATTTTATTGCTTTTATTTATAGATCATTATGACAGTTAATTTTCACTTATAGTCATTATTAAAATACCTCTATTTTTTAATAATTAGACGATGGTAAAAAAAATAACTCTCCTTATTCCCGTAATTATTTCGGCTTTTGTAATAGGGATTTTAGGAATTATCTTTGTTCCATCAGATATTAAAAATGTAAACATCAATTTTTCAAAAGGAACTATAAAAATAGACGAAAAACTTTTGACCGTCGAAATTGCTGATTCGGATTTTGATAGACAACGATGGTTAACATTTAGGAACGACAAACCAAATTTGGATTCTGGATTACTATTGATGTATGATAAACCTGATTTATATTCAATGTGGTTGTTAAATATAAAATATCCATTAGATTTAATGTGGTTTGATCAAAATGGTGATATAGTTTATCTTAAAAAAGATGCCCAACCATGTGATACTATACTTGATTCATCCAAATGTACATTTAAGAATACAAAGCCGGCAGAATTTGTGTTGGCTAGTTCGTCGGGATTCATCCAACACAACAACATAACGGAAAGTTCAAAATTAGAAATAATTTCAGTTTGAACTCTAATTTAATCTTCTTTTTTACTATACATTACTTATACTGAAATCAGTATCACTAACTCTTAAGTTCAACTACAAAAAAGTAAAAGGCATATTTGCTTTAAACTGGTAACAAATAGAATAGGATGTTGGTTATTCAGAGAATCAAGCATATCCATGTTGTATTATTTTCATAAATGCTTGTTTATTTCTTGTAGTTCATGAGTTATCTCTTCAATGGACGCCTCATCCTCAAGGGTAGTGATGTCTCCAATAGTCTCGTTATTCACAATAGATTTTAAAAGTCTTCTCATTATTTTACCACTACGTGTCTTTGGTAACTTATTCACAAAATAAATTTTTTCAGCAGATGCAATTGGCCCTATCGTATTCTTAATATGCTCATTTACCTCAAAATCTAAGTGCGAAGATGATTCCACTCCTTTTCTTAATACTAGAAATGCGATGATTGTTTCACCTTTAATTTCATCCTTTCTACTAGTGACCGCTGCCTCAGCTATTGAAGGATGGGAAATAAAAGCACTTTCAAGTTCTATCGTTCCTAATCTGTGACCGGCAACCTTCAATATATCATCTGCTCTTCCTAGTATCCAATAATATCCATCCTGATCCAAATATGCAAAATCACCTGCAAAGTAACTATTATGTGCCTTTTCCCAGTACGTTTTTTTATATCTTTCGTTATTATTCCACAATGAAAGGAGCATTCCGGGCCAGGGTTGTTTTACGGTTAAATACCCTTTTTTACCGACTTCTACTTTTTTACCATTGTCATCTACTATTTCTATTTCTATGCCAGGTAATGAAAATGTTCCGGAACCAGGTTTCATTTGGATAATCTCGATTCCGGTACACATACTTATCATAATAGCACCAGTCTCAGTTTGCCACCATGTATCTATAATAGGACAATTAGTTTTTCCAATTGTATTGAAATACCACATCCAAACCTCTGGATTTATTGGTTCTCCTACTGTGCCCAATAATCGCAAACTTGATAAATCATATGAATCGGGTATATCATTTCCATATCTCATATATGATCTCAAGGCTGTGGGCGTAGTATATAGAATGGTTACCCCGTGTTTTTCAATTATTTTCCAATATTGACCTTGGTCAGGGTAATCTGGTGCACCTTCATAAAGAATTTCAGTTACTCCATGCATTAATGGCGCATATACTATGTAGCTATGTCCCGTTACCCAGCCTATATCTGCTGTACAGAAAAATATATCCGTTGGGACAAAATTGAAGACCCATTTTGCCGAGTTAAACAAATGAGTCAAATATCCTCCGCTTCCATGCACAACACCTTTTGGTTTACCTGTGGTCCCTGATGTATATAATATAAACAAAGGATCGTTACTTTCCATCCATTCTGATACACAATAGTTGGATTCTTTATTTACTAAATCTTCGAACCATATGCCTTTTTCATCCATGTTTATATCTTCATGAGTTCTTTTAACAACTATTACTTTTTCAACAGTAGGGGTTTGTTTTACTGCTTCGTCAACTATTTTCTTCAGTGGTATTATTTTCCCCCTTCTGTATCCTCCATCTGCGGTAATTATTATCCTGGATTCAGCATCATTCACTCTATCAATGATTGATTGAGAGCTAAACCCTGAAAAAATAACAGAATGAATGGCTCCTATTCTAGCGCAAGCAAGCATTGATATGACTAATTCGGGTATCATTGGTAGGTAAATTGTGATCCTGTCTCCTTTTTTTATGCCCAACCTCTTGAGTGCATTGGCTAATTGATTTACTCTATAAAATAATTGATTATATGTAATAGTAACAGATTTTCCGTCTTCCCCTTCCCAAATAATAGCTGCCTGATTCTTTTTTTCACTTGTTAGATGTCTGTCAAGACAATTATAGGCGGCATTTAATTTTCCTCCTACGAACCATCTAGCAAAAGGGGGGCTCCAGTCCAATACTTGCTCCCATTCTTTAAACCATGCCAAGTTTTTTGCACAATTTGACCAAAATTGTTTTGGATCTTTTTGGGATATTCTTTTTATTTCTTTTATCTTATTTCCCTCTAGAGAAATGATTTCTTGATGTCCATCCTTGCGATATTGAGGATCAATCATGAAAAAGAAAAGATTTTTCTTTACTTAAATGCTTTCTTTATTTATTCTGGTGTATTATCAATATATGATTATACTATCAAAAACAAAAACCATTTACAATCACACTAATTAACATAATTTTATTATTCACGGGTATTTCTTTCAGCGACAAACCCAATTTCAAATTACATAATAAACTTATATAGGAATGTTATATTTGATTGTTGCAATAAACTAAAATAAATAAAGAGAACGAAAATAAAGTGTGAAATATAGAAGTAGAACTGAAATAGTGGCCATGATTCTGGATGCAGCCAACGGAGGAGCAACCAAAACAAAAATTATGTATAAAGCATTTTTAAGTTATGCACAGTTACGTGAATATTTATCAGTATTAATTGAAAATAACCTAATCGAATATGTTGAAGGGTCTCAAACCTACAAAACCACTGAAAAAGGCTTAAACTTTCTTAAAATGCACAATGAAATTGGAGAACTCTTAAGTTCAACTACACAAAAGTAACAACTTTTCAAATTTTTATAAATTCTTGTAATTTATGATTTTTTTGATAAATTTTACAAGTGCAATCAATCAAATAAATAAAAAGTGAAGGAATGATCAAAAATAATTGGCTTTCCAACCAAATGTCAGCATATTTCAAATCTTTTTTTGTTATTTTGTACTCATTAATTATTTGTAGCCATTATGTGGGTGGGTTCGTTATTTTCTATATTATTTTCTAATGAAGCTTCTACATAGTTAGTTACTTCGTTGGTAGAACTTTCAGCGCCTCCTGCATCTGATCCTACTTCTTGTTGTTCCTGGTCTTGTTGAATCCCTTGATTATAATTCATATTCTGTTCCGATTCTTGGGTTAGCTTTTGAATATTGTAATCCAATACCTCTTCTTTATCTTCATTTTGAACGTTTAATTGATCATTTTTGATTTCGTTATTGTTTGAGGTAACCGTGTTGTCCAATGTTTGTTGTGTAAGCTTGTTAATTATATTATTTATTTCTGTTTTTTCTAAGTTGACATGATCTATTAATTCATTAGTGTGCATGGTTATCTGTTGATAAATATCTTCTGTTATTTCGTTACTCTTATACTGCAACTTTGCATCAAACAAAACTGCTTTTATTCTTTTCGATTCCATATCTATTTCAGATATTCTTTGATGAAGTCTCTCACCAATCTCTTTGGAGCTTTCGCCTAAATCATCAAGCCTTTTTTCATACTTTAAGTATACCAATTCTGCGTCGTCTTTCATATTGTCGTTATCAACTACAATTTCTTGCAAAGCTTTAATCCTCTTCAATGTCAAAGATTTTTCTCGCAAGAGTTTTTGTGCATCCAATCGCCACCTCGGAATAAAAATGACATAGTCGCCTTGTACCAACAGTTGTTCATATGGTAAATTTTTTATACCACTTGATCCACAATCTACACTTACAGACTCTATAGATCCTTCTAAATCTGTGATGATACCTACAACTTTTCCAATGTATGTTCCATACATGTCTTTAACTTTTTTACTGACAAATTCGAGCTTCAATTCGCTCATGCAATTCAATTTGTAGACGAGTATAATGCTCACTGTGTGAAAAAAATTTTATAATATTGTAAGATTTAGTCAACTATAAGTCCAGAAGTAGATAACTTCTTTCTACTAATACCATTTTCTCCATTTAATTATTGTTATATCAGGATGTCTATATCATAATTAAAGTGAATTTTGCTTTTTTCTTAAGCGTTATATGGAATCAATCATAAACTTTGAGTAAGAAGTTGAATCAGGAAAATTTTAATAGTGAAGAAAGAAAAAATCTTGAATCTCATTTTTCCAATTCAGACAGTAGTGTATTTGTAATAATTACTCCACATCAGGTCGATCGTGGAGCTTTGATGTCTAGATATTCTAGAACTGATAAAACGATGAGAAGGATATTTATTGATGAATTTCTACCAAATCCCAATAGAGGTCTGGAATTTTATAACAGAGTCCTTTTAGAATATGGTGACGAATCTGTAGCTGAACTTGGAACAGCTCAATGTGCTTTAGAATGGATATCCAATATATCTGCACAAAAAATAGAAGATCATAGGATCGGATTATCATTTTTAGAAAAATCATCTCGTTACGTTGCTTTTGATAAAAAAATTAATGGAGTTTATAAATATTTTAGGGATAAAAAAATCATGTCATCCGTTTATGCCGACAAGTATATACAGTCATGTGATTTAGCATTTGAAACTTATTCAAAGAATATCTTACCTATGCAACAGTATCTAAAAGAAAAAATTCCAATATATAATCTTAATTTTTATGATTCTGAAACAAAAACTGATAGCCTCTTTAACAACTTAAAAAACTCTATAGATATTGATAATGCAAAAAAAATATATAATTCATCCATTAAGGCCAAAGCTTTAGATATATTGAGAAATCTTCTTCCGTCTTCAACTCTTACTAATCTGGCAATTACAGGAAATGGGAGAGCCTTTGAATATCTTTTGTTTAATATGAACTCCTCCGAATTAGAAGAAATCAAAAAGTTAGGTGCTCTATTATATAAAGAACTGGAAAAGTACATCGAACCGTTTATCAAACGATCAAAAGATAGACACAGTATTTCATATTGCAATTACCTTGATAATACCGAGAAATCAATTTCAAGAATTCTAGATAAGGATCTTTATCAAAAATATGATGAGGTTTCTGATAATGATCTTTCATTAGATACTTCCAATAATATCAAAAGTTTCATAGATGTTAGATTGCTTTATCATGTGCCCAATATTGAAGCAGAAATCAAATTGGTTTCTTCTATTTTGCATGAATATGGTAGAGGTCTGTCAATGTCTTTTTTACTAGATCTTGTTACTACTTTCTCTGAAGAAAAGCGACATGAGATTATTCGTGCTTATTCTCATTTTAGAGAAAATAGAAGGCATAGACCTGGAAGAGCTTTTGAGGTAATTGATTATTCATTTGAATTAGTAACTAATTATGGAATGTTTAGGGATCTTCATAGGCATAGACTTTTGACTATGAGTCGACAGTTGTTATCTACAAAATATGGGTTTGATATTCCAGAGGAAATAAGTGAACTAGGATTAGAAAAGGATTATAGTGATTGTATGTATCATAGTGGTGATACGTACAAGTTAATCTCATCTACAATGCCTGCAGAAGCACAATATGCTGTAAATTTTGCTTATAGGTATCCGTATTTTATAAAAATGAATCTTCGTGAAGCATGCCATATGATTGAACTACGGACAACTCCACAGGGCCATCCAGATTATAGAAATGCTTGTCAGAAGATGTATTCATTGATAAAACAGGTCAATCCTGTTATTTCTGAAGGCATCAAATTTGTAGATATGAATAGTTATGATTTAGAAAGATTCAAATCAGAAAAAAATACCGTATTGAAAAAATCTAAAATAAATATATCTGATAATTAGTTGATACATTCTAATCTCTAATTATAGTATCTCTATACACCTGACTGTTATTTGTATCAAAATTACCACTTTTTTTCATTAAAACCATTTGTCAAGAGATTGACTTTTTTTAATAATGCTTTTTTCAAGCCTTTCCAAGTGGTTTGTAACTCTTTCATTGGAAAAACTTTTCTCATCACAGAGATATTTTGTAGTTTTTTCCTTCTCTATCTCTTTAAATTCAATATTTAAGTCCTCTAAGTCAGTAACCTGGGGGTTCAGAAATATTTCCCTAATTTCATTGTATGGAGTGGTTAATAGTTCTGTTTTTATTTTTTCTATATCTTCAAGCTTCTTGTACTTTTGTATCAATTTTAAAGCATTTTTAGGACCAATGCCACTAAATCCATCGGGATTAAAGTCAGTACCGATCAAGATTCCAACATCCACAAGCTGCTGGTGAGTCAGATTATTAGTCTTTAGTACTTGAGAGTACTCTATTATTTCTGGTACGATATCAATATACATATTTCTATTGGGGATTTTTCTTTTCCCACTGACTGTCAAATTCCTTATCAACCTTTTCGCACCAAATAGTATTGAATCATAATCTTGACTCACGGATGAATATGCTAGATCTTTCTTAGATAAAAGTGCGGCCGTTGCTTCCCCTTCTGACTTTGCACTAATATACGGAATTCCCATCAATGACAACAAGTATTTTGATTCTTCAATCATTTTGGAGGTTAGAACTGAAGTCCCCTGACTAAATTTTTTTGCATCATCCATTCTTCCCTCTTCCAATGCCACATTATACTTTTCAGTTGCTTCTTCTTTGACTTTTCTTCTTCTTTCAATTTCTCCTGATTTCAATCTGTGAGGCAATCCGTCAAAAATATATACCAATTTGACTCCATCACTAAGTAAATTTATGTTTCTATAAAAAAGTCCACTGAGATGACTGGTAGGTTCTCCTTGGTTGTTTGCAAGTAATTCTCCAGTGGGGCCTCTAATTGTCGCTAAGAATTGATAAATTACATTGAAAGCATCTATCGCAACCACTTTTCCATCTAAATCAGAAATTCTAATAGGATTAGATGTAATCAATGGTTTTAGGTTTAATCCCATATTCTGATGTTCTACCCTTTATGATTTTTAAATATTTGACATTTTATAGTCTTGTAATAAGATTATTTTTTGCTTTGAAGATATTATAGTTTAGCTGATATTCCTCCATCTAGCGTCATCACTGTTCCGGTTATCCATTTTGAATCATCTGAAGCTAAAAATAAAATGGCATTAGCAACATCCTCTGGATCGCCAATTCTTTTTAATGGAAATGATCCCTCTAACATCCTTTTTGCGTTTTCGTCCTGTAAATAGGGCTCCATCATAGGACTGCGAATAGTCGATGGTGCTATACAATTACATCTTATATTGTATTGTCCGTATTCTACTGCTATACTTTTTGTTAACATTATGATGCCTGCCTTTGTGACACCATATACTGAAAATGGTACTTTTGGTATGGCTCTTATTCCCAATAATGATGATATATTGATTATATTACCTGATTTTTGTTCGATCATCAAGGGAATCACTGCTTTGATAGGCTGAAACGTTCCTTTTAGATTAACATTTATCAAGTTTGTCCATTGATCTTCAGTCATCAAATGGAATGGTGTAGGATCATTAATTATTGCTGCACAATTTACAAGATTATCTATTTTATCAAAAGCAGTCAAAGTTTGTTCAATGACACTTAATACTTCAGATTCATGAGATACATCAGCTGCTACATATATCAAATTATCATTCTGGCCCAACTCCTCTACTGTTTTTTTTAATTTATTTTTATTTCTAGAAACTAAAACTACTTTACTACCTTCTTCAAGAACTTTTTGTGCTACTGATTTTCCAATCCCACCCGATGCACCTGTAATTATAGTTACTTTTCCATTCAGTTTCATGAAGTAATTACGATGCAATTAATTAAAAGGCTTTTCAATTTTACGCGTACAATTCTCGATGTTTATGTAAAAAGGCATTAAAAATGTGGTTTGTTGTTACAAAGTAATGAATACAATAATTATTATCGGGTAACATTATCTTATCTAACGATAAGATTTACGACAAAATAGATTAATATTGGAAAAATCTTATTTTCTGTATGGTTAACGAATTAACTTGTCCTAATTGTTCAACCATGATGAGAACCAATCAAAGATATGGAGTTGATATCGATTTCTGCCCGTCTTGTAAAGGTATATGGCTAGATAGAGGGGAAATAGAAAAAATCACTAATGCATCAAAAAGATATGATGAGGATCCTACATATTCAAATGAACGTCCTACATATTCAAATGAACGTCCTACATATTCAAATGAACGTCCTGGAAATTATGACGATCATCCAAGGGAAATAAGAAAATACCGAAACGACGATTATGATCATGATGATGATCATCGTTATGAATCTAGTCAGTATGGTTACAAAAAGAAAAGACGAGGATTTTTCAACGACTTTTTTGATTTTGATTAGCAAGTAACAAATATCTCTATTTTTTTAAAGATATTCAAAATTTATCAATTCTATCCTATTCAAAATTATTAAGAAAACAAGAACTTAGCTATCACAACGTAGTGTTCCCCTCTCTATTTCTATTTTTGCTGTTATTTTTGATATTGATTTTCTTTTCTCTGTTTAGTACGATTATTATGAGAAGAGGGAATATAAAACCTAAAAGAATCATTATTTCAAATGTAATGACTATAAAAAAACCGATAATAATCAACCAAACGTAGCAAATTGTTAGAATATAGTCATACGTACTCTTCAGCATATAGTTTGGATATATTTTACTTTATAATAAACTAAAAGATCAATGTCTAAAAGATTTATCAAATATCTCTCATCTCCCTCTAGCACCACTCGAAAGATTTCATAAATCTCATAATACGTAAGGAATCTGACTACTCTATTCTTGGTTTTTCATTTGGATCATCCTTCTTGATGGTTGAATATTCTTTATATCATTTTGAAAAAATTACATTTAGTAACATATAGAGAGTACGATAATTAGATCGGTATATTATAATAATATTTGGGAGTTTGATCATTCTTGACATGAATATCCGTAGGGCTAGATCCTCTGACAAAAATAAAGTCTTGGATTTTTGCATGAATACATTTGAATGGGGGGATTATATTGATAGAGCTTGGGATAATTGGATACGTGAGCCATCGGGTCTGTTATTTGTCTGTGAAACTCATTTATCATCTTTAATTTCAAAATCAGATCTCGTAGGAATCATCCATATTCTCAAATGTTCAAATAATTCATTGTGGATTGAAGGATTAAGGATAAGTAAGCTATATAGAAACAATGGTTTTGCTACCGCCCTCTTAAATCATAGTATTAATTATGGAATCGAGAATAACCTAAATGAATGCTGTGCTTTAGTTTCTCAAGGTAATTTTGCCTCGCAAAAAATGCTAGAAAAATTGGGATTTTTGAAACTCTTCGACTGCAATTATTATAATGTAAATATAGAAAAATTGGGATTTACTGGCAAGAAATTATCTACATCTACAAATATGCCATCATTGAAATTGGTTATAAAGACACCACAGTTGGCTGACGTCCCCAAGATTCGCAGATACTTATCTAATCCTAATACTACAAAGTTTATGGATGATAGATATTTTGATTCCTGGCGATTCTATAAATTCAATATGAATTATTCAAATTTAGTTTTACTCATAAAGGGTAATGAATTATTGATTATTTTAAATGAAGATAATAGAATAGTAGGAGTTGTAATGATAAAAACGATTGTTAGTCAAGATAGCTTCGACAAAAAATCTGTGATACAGATTGGTTACTTTAATTGTATTAAAAGGTCGTTATACTTGAAAGTCATTTATCTCTTGTTAGAGAGATATCATAATGATAAGCGATCTGATAATATTCAGGTTTTTTTACCGACTTTTCTCGATCTGAGAAAATTTCTTAGCTTCGAATCAATTGATTACTCTGATCAGTTTTATCTATATACAAAAAAATTAAGAAATATTAGGAACAAGTCATAATATATTCCATAATTAAGAGCCTATCCCAAAATTATCTTTCTATAAATAATGATACTACATGAGAACTGTACCAACCCAAGATAGTTCTCTACCTTCTTTTCATATCGGGTAAATAGTTTTCTGAACCTGTTG
>Ga0183260_10001184_pt1 | contig 22059 bp, 26 predicted proteins | sample AntDrymUQ4972206_2_FD_129768 | JGI IMG/M metagenome (GOLD analysis project Ga0183260, IMG submission 129768) | Polar desert sand microbial communities from Dry Valleys, Antarctica - metaG UQ497 (22.06) (version 2) (version 2) | ecosystem: Environmental > Terrestrial > Soil > Desert | place...
CTTGTCCTCCTCGACGTTGAAGCTCTTCTTGAACCTCTCGAGCTCCTGGTCGAGCTTGGCTGTGATCTCGTCCGTGAGGTCCTTCGTTTCCTCGATGCCTTTGTAGATCGTCCCCTCGGAGCGCATGGCTTCGCGCAACTCGTCCTGGAAGCGCGGCACCTGCGCAACCGGGATCTCGTCGAGATGGCCGTTGATCCCCGCGTAGAGTGCGACGACCTGCTCTGCGTGCGGCCAGGGCTTGTACTGCGGTTGGTTCAGCGTGGCCACCATCCGCTCGCCGCGGGCGAGCGTCGACTGCGTCGCCTGGTCGAGCTCCGAACCGAACTGAGAGAACGCCTCCAGCTCACGGTACTGCGAGAGGTCCAGGCGGAGCCGCCCGGCTACCTTCTTCATCGCCTTCGTCTGCGCCGCGCCACCCACGCGCGAGACCGAGACGCCGACGTTGATCGCGGGCCTGATGCCCGAGTAGAAGAGGTCGGACTCGAGGTAGATCTGCCCGTCGGTGATCGAGATCACGTTCGTGGGGATGTACGCCGCCACGTCGCCCGCCTGCGTCTCGATGATCGGCAGCGCCGTCAGCGACCCGCCGCCGAGCTCGTCGGAGAGCTTGCACGCGCGCTCCAGCAGCCGCGAGTGCAGGTAGAAGACGTCGCCCGGGAAGGCCTCACGGCCCGGGGGCCGGCGCAGCAGCAGCGAAAGCTGCCGGTAGGCGTCGGCATGCTTGGAGAGGTCGTCGTAGATGATCAGCGCGTGCTTGCCGTTGTAGAGAAAGTGCTCGCCCATCGCTGCGCCCGCGAACGGCGCCATCCACTTGATCGGCGCCGCCTCGTGCGCGGCCGCTGAGACGATGATCGTGTAGTCCATCGCGCCCTCTTCCTGGAGGCGTTCGTACACCTGCGCGACGGTCGAGCCCTTCTGTCCGATCGCGACGTAGATGCAGATCACGTCCGTGTCGCGCTGGTTCAGGATCGCGTCGATCGCGACGGCGGTCTTGCCGGTGCCGCGATCGCCGATGATCAGCTCGCGCTGCCCCCGGCCGACGTTGGTCATCGAGTCGATCGCCTTGACGCCGGTCTGGAGAGGCTCTTTCACGGGCTGGCGCTCGATCACGCCGGGGGCCTTGAACTCGAGCGGCCGGCGCTCGCTCGACTCGACCGGGCCTTTGCCGTCCATCGGGTTGCCGAGCGGGTCGACGACGCGGCCGAGCAGGCTGTCGCCGACCGGCACGTCGACGACTGCGCCCGTCCGCTTGACCGGCTCGCCCTCCTTGACCTCCTGCCATTCGCCGAAGAGCGCCACGCCGACGTTGTCCTCTTCGAGGTTGAACGCGATCCCGACGACACCGTGCTCGAACTCGAGCCGCTCCAGCGAGACGCAGTTCTCGAGCCCGTGCACGCGCGCGATCCCGTCTCCGACCTGGAGGACCGAGCCGACCTCGGAGAGGTCGGTCTGGACGTCGTAGTCCTCGATCCGGGACTTGAGAATCGAGGTGATCTCTTCGGGGCGTAGCTTCACGTCTTCTCCTTGCTCGCGATCGGTGTGAGAGTGCTCAATCTAGTCAGCGCGCCTTTGCCAGCTCGTGGCGAAGGCCCTCGATACGGCCCTTGACGCTCGCATCGACGCGGAGCGAGCCCGCTTGGAGCACGATCCCACCGATCAGCGCTGCATCGACCTTCCGCGTGGCCTCCACGCTGCGGCCGGACGACTCCTCGATCTTCTTCAGGATCGACGCGGCCTCCTCGTCCGACAGCTCGTACGCCGTCGTCAGCTCCACGGTCAACCGCTTCTGCTCGGCCGCGACGAGCGCGTCGAGCTCGCGGTAGATCTCCTCGATCTCGCCCGCCCTGCCCTTCTCCGAGACGAGCAGGACGAAGTTGCGGAGCAACTCGTCGGCGTCGCCCATGATTTCGCCGAGGACGCCCGCCTTCTGCTGCGGGTCGAGCTCGGGGTTCTCGAGCACGCGGCGGAGCTCGGGCACCTCGCCGATCGCCGCAGCGAAGTCGCCGAACTGCTCGTGGACGACGTCGAGCCGGTCCGCATCGCGGGCGGCCTGGAAAAGCGATCGCGCGTACATGCGGTGCGAGACGGCCACTAGGCGGGCTCCTTCTCCAGCGCGGAGAAGTCGAGCTCGCCGATCGCGTCCTCGATCAGCTTGCGGTGATCGTCGCGGTCGAGCACCTTGCCCGCCACCTTGGCGGTCGCGGCGAGCGTCAGCTCGGCCACTTCGGAGCGGATCTGCTCGAGCGCACGGACCGTTTCCGCCTCGATCTGCTGGCGCGTGTCCTCGAGCCGGCGCTGCCGATCGGCCTCCGCCTCCTCGCGGGCGCGCTCGCGCTGCGAGTCGGCGACCTTGCGGGCCTCGGCGAGGATCTCCCCCGCCTCGCTCTTCGCCTGGCCGATCAGCTGCTTGTGCTCCTCGAGCAGCCGCCGGGCCTCGGCGCGTGTGTGCTCGGCCTCCTCGACCGAGGAGCGGATGCGCTCGCGCCGCTCGTCGATCGTCTTCTGGATCGGGCCGAACGCGAACTTCCTCAGCACGAGGAAGGTGATCAGGAAGCAGACGAGCGTCCAGATCATCAAGCCCGGGACGACGTCGATCAGGGGTGACGCTGCGAGGATCATTCGTGCTCTTTCCTTAGACGAGGACGAAGGCGAGCAGGCCGCCGATCAGGCCGTAGAAGACAACGGCCTCGGTGAGGGCGAACCCGAGCCACTGGATGCCCTGCAGCTCACCGCGGAGCTCGGGCTGGCGCGCGACCGCCTGGATCATCGAGCCGAAGATGTTGCCGATGCCGATACCGGCTCCGAGCGAGCCGAGCCCGATGCCGAGAGCGAGCGCGATCGCCTTGCCGGCGTCCACGTTCGAAGCGGCTTCCTGGGCAAGCAGATTGAACATATGCCTCCTTTAATGCTCCGGCTCGATCGCCGAGCCGATGTAGATGGCGGAAAGGGCGGCGAAGATGAACGCCTGGATCGAGACGACGATCACGACCTCGAAGAGATAAAAGAGCGTGGCGGCTCCGATCACGAATGGGGCGATGTACAGGTTGCCGAGGACGAAGATCAGGCCGATGAAGGTGAGGATCAGCATGTGGCCGGCGAGCATGTTCGCGTAGAGACGTACGCTCAGACTGACGAGGCGCATGAACTGGCCGAGGATCTCCAGCGGCACGATCAGTGGGTACATCGCCTTCGGCACGTCGGGAATCCAGCTCTTGAAGTACTTGACCGGGCCGTTGTGGCGCAGCCCTTCGAAGTGGGTGAAGACGAAGGTCATCAGGGCGAGCGCCAGCGTGACCGAGATCGACGAGGTCGCGGCGTAGAGCGCGAATGTGGGCAGTTCCACTTCCGTGCCCGGCAGGGTGAACTTCTCGTTCGAGAGCGGGAGCGGGATGAACGAGATGATGTTCACGACCCAGATGAAGAGCATCAGCGTCGCCACGTAGGGGAACCACCGGCCGATCGCCTTGTGCGGCAAGCCCTGCTCCGCAACCTGCGTCTGCGCGACCTCGTAGACCATCTCGCCGACCGCCTGCCGCCGGGCGGGCTCGTTCTTCGACCCGACCTTGACGCGCATCAGCAGGATCCCGAGCCCCATCGTCAGCAGTGATCCGAGGATCAGGTACGCGACCGCCTTGTTGATCGAGAGGTCGAGCGGGCCGAGCTTGATCGGGACCCACTCGCCGATCTCGAAGTCGTGCTCGGGGTTGAACTCCTCCTCCCCGCCCTCGGTCGTCGAGGCGAGGGCGAGCGACGGCAGCGCCAGCCAAAGCGTGAGGGCGAGAGCGCTAAGCCGCTTCACAGAGTCTTCCCCCTCGGCTCCCCGGAAAAGTAGAGCGCGAGCGCGACAGCGAGCTCTAGCGTGTACGCGAGGGCGTACAGCAGGACGACGGCGAGCGCGAGCCGCGCGTCCGTTGCTGCGAGCGCAACGACGACAACCATTACCGCCAGCGCTCGAAAAGTCATGCCAAAGCCCACCACGCCTGAGCCGGCGAGGTTACCCATGCCCGGTCGCAGGTGCGTCAGTAGCGCGGCGAGGAGCCGCGAGGCGGCCCAGAGGGTGCCGCCGATCACCCAGGCGCGCAACTCCCAGCCGGCTGCGAGAAAGACGGGCAGAGCGAGGGCGATCACCGCGGCGCCGGCGACGAGGGGAAGCTTCTGGTCCGGCAGGGGCCGCGGGGTCGAGAAGACGCCGCTCATCTAGAGGGCGTGGCCGTAGCGCTTGTAGGTCATGAAGACCCCGATCGGGAGCCCGAGGATCGCTCCGGCGAGAAAGCCCCAGTCCCACGAGCCGAGCAGCCAACCGATTCCGATTCCGAGCGCGATCACGGCTGTCGTGGTGCCGATCAGGACAGAGCCCGCCCCCGCGAGGCTGAGGCCAGGTTTCGGGCTGGTGGGCTCGTGGGGCTCCACTACGGCCTCAGCATACCAAAGCAGGGTGGAGTTTGTGACACTCGAACACCCTCTATTTTGCGGAAATCGAGGAACTTTGTACGATCACTGGATAGGTCGCGAACCCGCCGAACACGCCAAGTAACAAAGTGTTACTTGGCCCGGAGCGCGGACGGGTCGGCGAGCAGCTTCAGAAGGTCGTCCGCAGGCCGTCCTCGAGCAGCGATCTCGAGCAGAACCTGGCCCGCCGAGGGCAGCGCGTAGCGACCGCTGCGCCGGTCGCGCACGAGCAGGCGCACCCGCTCGTAGCTCGGCCGCGAGAGCGCAAGGGCGTCCGCGACGGCACCGAGACGCCGGTTGAGCTCGGCGACGGGCACGCTCTCGTCACGTAGAAGGTGGTCGAGCGCGGCGATCAGCCGAACATCGAGCCGCGGCGCAGAGAGAGCCATTCCGCCAGCCTGCCGGCCGGGCCGTCACCGAAGAGTGACCCTTCCGTGCCAAGTAACAAAGTGTTGCTTGGTTACGCGGACCGGCGCTCGTCAACCGGCTCGGCGCGACGCCAGAAGCGCCGCGGGTTGTTCAGCTTGACGATCTCCAGCACATAGACGACGTAGACCGAGAAGGCAAGCGCCACAAGCGCGATCGCTGCGACGGCGAGCGTCTCCGGAAGGTGCCAGCCGCCGCCCTCCCGGAACGGGATGAACCGCGTCGCGAGCGCCGCGCCCGCGAGCGTGGCGCACCACGCCCACATCGTGACAGCGGCCCGCCGCTGCGAGAACCCGCGCCGAAGGAAGCGGAAGTGGAGGTGCGCCTGGTCGGCCGCCGACACAGGCTGCCGGTGCTTGAGCCGCCGTGCAACGACGAAAGATGTGTCGAGGATCGGCACCGCGAGCACGAGCAGCGGCAGAAAGAGGACGACCGTCGACGCGGTCTTCAGCAGGCCCTGCACGGAAACTGCGGCGAGCAGGAACCCGAGCACCAGCGCCCCTGAGTCGCCCATGAAGATCCGGGCCGGGAAGAAGTTGTGGCGCAGGAAACCGATACACGCGCCGGCGACGATCGCCGAGAGCACTGCCGGGTCGATCTTCTCGAGCGAGAGCGCGAGCACCGCGTACGTGATGCCGGCAATTGCGCACACACCCGCGGCGAGGCCGTCCATGCCGTCAAGGAAGTTGACCATGTTCATCACGGCGACGATCCAGAGCACGGTCAGTGGCATTCCGACATAGGCCGGGAGGTCGACGGGACCGAAGAAGGGGAAGGTGAAATGGTCGATCCAGACGCCGAAGAAGGGCGGGATCGCGGCTGCAATGACCTGGCCGGCCAGCTTGCGACCCGCTTTGAGGGCGCGGAAGTCGTCGATGGCGCCGACCACGGTCGCCACTGCCGCGCCGAGCAGCACGCCGCGAGTCTCGCGTCCGAGCTCGAGGAAAGCGAGCGCCGGCACGAAGATCCCGAAGAAGATCGCCAGGCCCCCGAGCCGGGGCACCGGGTTGACGTTCAGCCGCCGGGTCTCGGGACGGTCGACGACGCCGAGGAGCCGGGCCATCCCTCCGACTGCAGGTGTCAGGAGGATCACGATCAGCAGCGCCAGCGCGGCGCCGTAGAGCACTTCCGGATGGTCGCGGAGCGCGTCCATCGTCCCTTTCCTACTTCGTTCCGTAGAGCCGGTCGCCTGCGTCGCCCAGGCCCGGCACGATGTACCCCTTCTCGTTCAGCTCGCGGTCGATCGCCGCGCAGACGATGTGGACGTCCGGGTGCTCGTCGTGCACGCGCTCGATCCCCTCAGGCGCGGCCACGAGGCAGACGAGCGTTATGGAGCGCGCCCCTGCCCCCTTCACTGCGGCGATCGCCGCGGCGCTCGAGTTCCCCGTCGCGAGCATTGGATCGAGCACGAGCGCGTCCCGCTCGGCCAGATCGTCGGGCAGCTTCAGGTAGTACTCGACGGGCTGGAGCGTCTCCTCGTCGCGGTAGAGCCCGATAAATCCGACCCGGGCGCTCGAGATCAGCGAGAGCACACCTTCGAGCATGCCGAGCCCCGCGCGGAGCACCGGGTTGACCGCGACCTTCTTGCCCGAGATCCGTTGGGCCTGCATCTTCTCGAGCGGCGTCTCGATCTCGACCGGCTCGGTCGAAAAGTCCTTGGTCGCCTCGTAGGTGAGCAGGAGCGTCAGCTCGTTGACGAGCTTGCGGAAGTGGACCGTAGGCGTCTCCCTGTCGCGGAGATAAGAGAGCTTGTGCTGGACCAGCGGGTGGTCGACCTGCGTGACTTTCCTCATGCGTAGGTCGTGTAGCCGCGGAAGCCCGGGTAGAGCGGCCGCTTAGCGCACAGCGCCTCCGTGCGGTCCGCGAGTGCACCGAGCTCGCCTGCATCGAGAGCACTCGCGATGATCCCGCCGACCTCGCGGAAGTCCTCCTCGTCGAAGCCGCGCATCGTCGCGGCCGGCGTGCCGATCCGGACGCCCGACGCGACCGTCGGCGGGCGCTCGTCGAATGGGACCGTGTTGCGGTTCACGGTCAGCTTGACGTCGTGCAGACGCTCCTCGGCGTCCTTGCCGGTCCACTCGGTCCGGCGCAGGTCGAGCTGGAGGAGGTGCGTGTCGGTGCCGCCCGTGAGAACGTCGAGCCCGGCGGTCATCAGCTCCTCGGCGAGCGCGTCCGCGTTCGCGCGCACCTGCTCCTGGTAGGTGCGGAAAGCCTCGGACGCGGCGATCCGGAAGCAGGCCGCCTTGGCGGCGATCGCGTGCATGAGCGGCCCGCCCTGCATGCCAGGGAAGACCGCCCGGTCGACAGCCTGTGCGTGCTCCTCACGGCAGAGGACGAAACCCGCCCGCGGGCCGGCGAGCGTCTTGTGAGTCGTCGAGGTGACGACGTCGCAGTGGTCGACTGGGTTCGGGTGCAGGCCCGCGGCGACGAGCCCGGAGAAGTGCGCCATGTCGCACATCAGCAGAGCATCGACCTCGTCGGCGATCTTGCGGAACTCGGCAGTGTCGACAGTCCGGGGGTAGGCAGAGCCGCCGCAGACGATCAGCCGCGGTCGGTGCTCCTGCGCCAGCTCGAGCACCTCGTCGTAGTCGACCACGTTCGTCTCGCGCGAAACGCCGTAGTGGACAATCGTGTAGAGCCGACCGGAGAAGTTGACCTTGAGCCCGTGCGTCAGATGGCCGCCGTGGTCGAGCCGGAGCGAGAGGATCGTGTCGCCCGGTTGCAGCAGCGCGAAGTACGCGGCCATGTTCGCCTGCGCGCCCGCATGAGGCTGCACGTTCGCATGCTCGGCGCCGAAGAGATCCTTCGCGCGGTCGATCGCGAGCTGCTCGATCTCGTCGACGATCTCGCAGCCGCCGTAGTAGCGGCGGCCGGGGTACCCCTCGGCGTACTTGTTCGTGGGCACGGAGCCGACCGCCTCGAGCACGCTCGGCCACGTGAAGTTCTCCGATGCGATCAACTCGATCTGGTTGCGCTGGCGCTCCAGCTCACGGCCTAGGAGATCGGCAATCGCTGGGTCGACGTCGGCGAGACCGGCGCTGCGAAGCTGGTCGAGCGTTTCCTGGGCGACGGCCATGCCGTTCCTCCTCACCGCGGGGACGACTCGATGGTAGTGGACACGGACGAACGTACGGCCGCGTCCACTAGACCACCGAGGCGACGACTCGGAGTGCGTCGGCGGCCGGAGCTGCGCCTTCACGGAGCACGACGGGCTCCGGACCGGTGAAGTCGATCACGGTCGACGGGGTACCGGGCAGCTCGCCGCCGTCGACGAGCGCTTCGGCGGCGGCACGGAGCTCCTCCGGCACCTCGTCGAGCGTCCGCGGATCGGGTGCGCCGGGAAGGTTAGCGCTCGTCGCGACGATCACCCCCGCCCTCGCCAGCACCTCGCCGCCCGGGCCGGCGAGCGCGGGCACGCGCACGCCGATCGTCTCGGGGCTTGGCCCCGTCAACCAGGGGAAGCGGCGCGCGGGGTTCGGGAGCACGAGCGTGAAAGCCCCCGGCAGCAGGGCGCGCGCGATCGTGCCGGCGCGGCCGCGGAGCTCCGGGACGCACTCGAAGAGCAGGTCGAGGTCGGCGGCGACAAGAGCGGTCGGCTGCAGATAGTCGCGGCCCTTCGCGCGATAGAGGTTCCGAACTGGAGCCTCGGAATAAGGGCCCGTTGCGAGGCCGTAGACGGTGTCGGTCGGGACAATGGCGAGCCGCCCGCCACGGATCGCCGCAACAGCTGCGTCAACTGCCGACACGCCGTCCCTCCACCACACGGTCGCGGCCGGTCAGGTCCGCCGTGGTCGCGACCTCGATGTACCCGAGCTCGTCCAGAAGGGCGGCGGTCGCCGATGCCCGGCCATCGCCGACCTCGAGCACGAGCCAGGCCCCGGGGGCGAGCTCATCCGCCGCCGCGCGCGCCACCGCTTCGGTGGCGCCGCTGCCAACGAGGGCGAGATGCGGCTCGAAGTCGCGCACGTCGGGCATCAGCGTGTCGAGCTCATGCGGCTCCACGTAGGGCGGGTTCGAGACGACGAGATCCCAGGGGCCGGCGGGGAGACCGGCACGTAGGTCGTGCTCGAACAGCTCGATATCGAGACCGGTCCGACCGACGTTCTCGCCCGCGAGCGCGAGCGCGTCGGCGGAGATGTCGATGGCAGTGACGCGTGCGCCGGGAAGCTCGTCGGCGAGCGCCAGGGCGATCGCGCCCGTGCCGGTGCCGACGTCCAGCACTCGCGGGTCCTCGACCTCGCGCAGCCGGGTGAGGCAGCGCTCGACGACGACTTCCGTCTCGGGCCGCGGGATCAGCGCACGGCGGTCGACCGCGAGCGTCAGCCGCCGGAAGCCCCACTCGCCGAGGATGTACGCAACCGGCTCACGCCGGGCGCGGCGCGCGACGAGGGCGCGGTAGCCGTCGAGCTCGGGCTCGGTGAGCGGCCGGTCGAAGTCCGTGTAGAGCTCGATCCGCTCGCGGCCGAGCGAGTAGGCGAGCAAGAGCTCCGCGTCGAGGCGCGCCGTCTCCGAGGTCTTCCCGAGGTGCGCCGCGGCCCGCCGCAGCACGTCCCCGAGCGTCAAGGCTGAGGTCACGCCTCGAGCGCCCTGCGCCGATCCTCCGCCTGGAGCGCCTCGGTGAAGTCGCCGAGCCCACCCTGCAGCACCTTCTCCAGGTTCACCGTCACCTTCACCCGGTGGTCGGTAGCGCGGCTGTCGGGGTAGTTATAGGTGCGGATCTTCTCGGCGCGCTCACCGGAGCCGATCTGCAACTTGCGCGTGGCAGAGAGCTCGGCCTGCTGGCGCTCCCGCTGGGCCTCGTAGATCCGGGCGCGCAGGACGCGCAGCGCCTTCGCCTTGTTCTGGAGCTGCGACTTCTCGTCCTGCATCGCAACGACGATCCCGGTCGGCAGGTGCGTGATCCGCACAGCCGAGTCGGTCGTGTTGACGCTCTGCCCGCCCGGGCCGGTGGAGCGGTAGACATCGATCTTGAGGTCGTTGTCTTCGATCGAAACCTCGACCTCCTCCACCTCGGGCATGACGGCGGCCGTAGCGGTCGACGTGTGGATCCGGCCCTGGGACTCGGTCTCGGGGACACGCTGCACGCGGTGCGTGCCGCCCTCGTACTTGAAGATCGAGTAGGCGCCGTCGCCCTTGACCGCGAACACGACCTCCTTGAAGCCGCCCGTCTCGCTCTCGTTCGCGGACAGGAGCTCCGTCTTGAAGCCGCGGCTCTCGGCATAACGGGTCAGCATCCGGAGGACGTCGCCCGCCCAGATCGCCGCCTCGTCGCCGCCGACTCCCTGGCGGATCTCGACGATCACGTCCTTCTGGTCGGCCGGATCCTGCTCGACGAGCGCGACTTTCAGCTCCTCCTCGAGCTCGGCCAGGCGCGTCTCCGACTCCGCGATCAGTTCTTTCAGCTCGGGATCGGCCTGCGACGCCTCGACGTCCTCCCGCATCGCGCGCCATTCCTGTGCGAGCTTGTAGGGCGTTTCGAGCTCCTTCAGGCGGCGGCCGACGTCCGCCGCCTCGCGGTGGTCGTTGTAGACCGCGGGGTCGGACAGGCGCTCGCGCACCTCGGTGTACGAGCGTTCCAGCTCACCGATCAGGCTCTCGATCTCGTTGGCCACGGGCGTAGGGTAGTGGCGTGAAGGTCAGGCGCGCGATCGCCGCGGATTCTCCGGCCGTCGCCGTCGTGGTGCGCGCGGTCTACGATGAGTTCGGCTTCACTTGGGACGAGGCCGGCTATCACGCCGACCTCCGCGACATCGAGGCGACGTACGCCGCGTTCTACATCGCCGACGTGGACGGCCGGATCGTGGGCACCGCGGGACTCACCAGCCACGGCTCGCTCGAGCGGCTTTACGTCCTGGCGGAGGCGCGCGGCAGCGGTGCCGGCTCCGCGCTCCTGACAGCCGTCGCCGACGAAGCGCGCCGGCGCGGCCACGACCGGCTCGAGATCTGGTCAGACAAGCGCTTCACCGACGCCCACCGCCTCTACGAGCGCCACGGCGCGCGCGTCATCGGCGAGCGGGTGCACGACGACCCGGACTCGAGCCACGAGTGGGGCCTAGTGCTCGACCTCCAGAGTTTCTAAGCGAGCTGCGCGTCGAGTGTGATCTCGGGCACGCCCGCGAGCGCCTGCGAGACCGGACAGTTCTTCTTCGCATCCTCGGCCGCCTCGCGGAACGCGTCGGCGTCCAGCCCTGGAACGGTTCCGCGCACGGTGAGCGCGATCTTCGTGATCCCCGTTCCCGGGACGAATGTGACGGCCGCGGACGTCTGCAGCCGCTCGGGTGCGTTCCCCGCCTTGGCGAGGCCGCCGGAGAGAGCCATCGAGAAGCAGGAGGCGTGCGCCGCCGCGATCAGCTCCTCCGGGCTCGTCTTTCCGCCCGAGGCCTCCTCCGATCGTGCCGGCCAGCTGACGTCGAGCGGCCCGAACGCGCCCGACCCCACCTCGTCGATCGTGCCCGACCCGCTCATCAGATCGCCGTTCCACGTCACTGCTGCACGACGTTCGGCTGCCATCTCGTCTCCCTTAGCTCGCTTGCAGATGTGCTCGTACGCTAACGGAAGCGCTCGCGCGGATGAGCGCCGAGAACGAGCAGCCGTCGTCGGCCGCGTGCACGGCGTTCTCGAACCCCGCCTCGTCGATCCCCTCGGCACGTCCGGCGACGTCGAGCTCGGACGACACGATCAGATGGCCCTTGCCCTCGACCTCGTCCATTGTCACCGTGCAACGCACGTCGAGCGTCTCGACCTTCCCCCCGGCGCGTGCGATCTCGCCCGCAAGCGACGTCGCGTAGCAACCGGCGTGCGCCGCCGCCAACAACTCCTCCGGGCTCGTCCGGTCGACCGTCTCGCCGATCCGCGAGGGAAGATCGATCGGCAACTCGAACGCCCCCGTCCCGGCGCTCGCGACGCCGGACCCGCGCGACAGCGACCCCCGCCACGCGACCGTGGCCTCCCGAACAATCCGGGACACTAGGCCATGACCTCGACTTTGCGCTCCTCGGAGGTCAGCCCGCCCTCGCGGCGGAGCACCTCCTGGAGCGCGCGGATCGAGACCTCGATCTGGTCGAGAGTCGGCTGGCGCGTCGTCAGCCGCTGGAGCCACATACCCGGGGCGAGCAGCGTCATCAAGATCGTGTTGCCCTGGTGGGAGCCGGCGAAGCGAATCAGCTCGTAGGCGATCCCCGCGATCACCGGCAAGAGCGCAATCCTGCTCAGGATCAGCCAGTACCAGGCCGGCTGACCTACGAAGGCGAAGACGAAGATCCCGATCACCATCACCCAGAGCAAAAACGCCGTTCCGCAACGAGGGTGGATCAAACTGAACTTCTGCACGCGCTCCGGCGTCAGCTCCTCGCCCGCCTCGTAGGCGTTGATCGCCTTGTGCTCGGCCGCGTGGTACTGGAAGACGCGCCGCAGGTCCGGCAGCAGCGAGATCAGGAGCAGATAGAGCAGGAAGATGCATACCCGGATCACACCCTCGATCACGACGAAAGCGCCCGTGGTGTCGATCGGCAGCCAGTTCGTGATCAGCGCCGGCGTGACCTTGAACAGCATCAACGCGAAGCCGATCGCAATCGCAAACGAAAAGATGATCTGGCCGCGTGAGATCTCGGTCTGGACCTCGCCGGGCTCGGCGTCAGGATCCTGGGCCGCGTAATTCGCCGAGATCGCGAGTGCCCGGAAGCCGATCGCGAGCGACTCGCCGAGCGCGATCACACCGCGGATCACCGGCAGCCGAAAGATCCGGTTGCGCGCCATCGGCGAGCTGATCTCCTTGACGACCTCGGCGATCTCGCCGTCCGGCTTACGCACTGCAACTGCCCACATCGTCGGGCTGCGCATCATCACGCCCTCCAGGACCGCCTGGCCTCCGATCGAATTGCTCAAAGCGAGCGGCTAGGCGCGGCGCGCGCCGCCGGCCTTCTCGAGCCTGCGCTGGAAGCGCTCGACCCGGCCGCCGGCGTCCATCAGCTTCTGCTTGCCCGTGTAGAACGGATGGCACGCCGAGCAGACGTCGACGTGGATCTCGGCCTGAGTCGACCGCGTGTCGAATTCGGCGCCGCAGGAGCAGCGGACGTGCGTGGAAACGTACTCGGGATGGATTCCACTCTTCATCGCCGAGCCAGGATAGCAGAGGCCGTTTCGGTCGAAACGTTGCCTCCAGAGACAACAACGCCAACGGTCCCGACCTCCACGCGACCGGCTAGAACCGCCGCGACGCCGACGGCTCCGGCCGGCTCGCAGGCGAGCTTCGCCCGGGTGTAGAGGAACCGGAACGCCTCCTCGATCTCCTCCTCCGTGACGAGCACGCTCTCGACACCGTGTGCCTGCAGCACGGCGAGCGCCGTCTCACCCGCGAAGGGGCCCGAGAGGCCGTCCGCGATCGAGTCCGGCGTCACGGGCACGGATCGCCCCGCCGCGAGCGCATCGTGCACCGCGGTCGAGCCAACCGGCTCGACCGCGACGACGCGTCGGTCGGGCGCCGCGGCGGCGATCCCGGCAGCGAGGCCGCCGCCGCCCGTCGGTACGAGGATCGTCTCGATCTCGGGCGCGTCCTCGAGCAGCTCGAGCGCCAGGGTGCCCTGGCCGGCGATCACAAGCGGATCGTCGAAGGGGTGTACGAGGGTCCGACCCGTCTCGCGGATGTGCTCGTCGAGCCGGGCGAACGCCTCGACCGCGTCGGCAGCCTCGAGGTCGACCGAGGCGCCGTAGCCGCGTGTCGCCGCCACCTTCGCAGGGCTCGCGCTCGTATACATGACCACGAGGCAGTCGATCCCCTCCGCGGCGGCCCCCCAAGCGAGCGCCTGGGCGTGGTTTCCGGCCGAGATCCCGATCACACCGCGCACCTTCTCATCCGCGCTCAGCGAACCGAGCTTGTTGAGGACGCCGCGCGCCTTGAAGGAGCCCGTCTTCTGGAAGAGCTCGGCCTTCAGCCAGACCGTTCGCCCGAGCGTGCGCGAGGAGAAGGTTGGCGTACGGTGGACGCGGACGCGGATTCGCTCCGCCGCAGCCAGCACGTCTTCGCGGGTCACTGGCATCGCACGCATCGTAGACTCCGCCCGGTGAGCGACCACCCGATCCGCCTGTCCGTCGACGACGACCTGCGCCGCCCGCGCCTGACGGTCTTCTTCCGGCTGCTGCTCGCGATCCCGCACCTGATCTGGCTCGCTCTCTGGTCCATCGCCGCCATCCTCGCCGCGATCGCCGGCTGGTTCGCCGCGCTCATCACCGGGTGCCTGCCGAACGGGCTGCACAACTTCCTGGGCGCATACGTCCGCTACGCGACGCACGTCGGCGGCTATCTCTCGCTCGCTGCGAACCCCTATCCGGGCTTCAAAGGCGAGCCCGGCTACCCCGTCGACGTCGTGATACCGGAACGGCAGCCGCAGCCGCGCTGGAAGACGGCTCTTCGGCTGCTCCTCGCGATCCCGGCCCTGCTGCTCGCCGCCACGCTCGGCTCTGGCGTCGGCGGGAGTGGTGGCGGCGGCTACAGCGGCCAAGCCGACGGCGGCGGCTCGAACGCGCAGTGGTTTACCTCGACCGGCGTCGGTGGCGTCGCCGCACTGTGCGCCTTCTTGGGCTGGTTCTCTTGTCTCGCGCTCGGCCGGATGCCCCTGGGGCTACGGAACCTCGGCGCCTACGGGATCGGCTACACAGCGCAGGCGTACGCCTACACGCTCCTGCTCACCGCCCGGTATCCGAACGCGGATCCCGAGTCGCTCGGCCCCGAGTGGGAGCTCCCGCAACACCCGATCCGCCTCGAGTTGTCGGACGACGGGCACCGCTCGAGGCTGACGGTCTTCTTCCGGCTCCTGCTGGCGCTACCGCACCTCGTCTGGCTGACGCTCTGGAGCGTCGCGGCGTTCCTGGCGGCGATCGCGAACTGGTTCGTCGCGCTCCTCGGCGGCCAGTCGGCCGAGCCGCTACACCGCTTCCTCGCCGCGTACACCCGCTATGACGCGCACGTGACCGCCTTCCTCTTCCTGGTCGCGAACCCGTTCCCCGGCTTCGCGGGAACGCGCGGCTATCCGGTCGACGTCGAGATCGACCCACCCCAGCGCCAGAACCGTTGGATCACACTCTTCCGGATCTTCCTGGCCATCCCGGCTCTCTTGCTCTCCGCCGGACTGAACGTGGCGCTCTTCGTCGCGGGGCTCCTCGGCTGGTTCGCGGCTCTCGCCACCGGCCGGATGCCGACCGGGCTGCGCAACCTCGGCGCGTTCTGCGTCCGGTACCTCGCACAGGTGAACGCCTACATCTTCGTCCTCACCGGCGCGTATCCGCACGCGAGCCCGGCGCTGCGCCCCCCGCCCGAGCCGGAGCGCGAGCTCGAGGCGGCGGCGGCCTGACCAAGCCCCAGGCGTTGCGCGCACTGGCCGCGCTCGTCCTCGCCGGCCTCTGGGCTGCAGCCGCCTACGCCCTCTGGCAGACTCGCGTGCCGGGCGGGCTCGATCTGCCGGAGATCGACCTCGCGGGGAGGATCGACTTGGACGTGATCGCCCGCTCCAAGCGGTACGAGCGCTTCTTCCGGGTCGAGTTCGTCGTCGCCCAGCTCGTGCTGATCGGCGTGCTGCTCGCGTACGCGCGGTGGGGCATCCGCTTCGCCCGCGAATCGGCGGCCGGGCGGATCGGCACGGGGATGCTGCTCGGGATGATCGGCCTCGCCCTCGTCTGGCTCTCGCAGGTGCCGTTCCGGCTCGCGGAGGTCTGGTGGGACCGGCGGTACGACCAGACCGACGCCGGCTACGTCGAGACGCTGTTCGCGAACTGGTTCGAGCTCGGCGCAGAGTTCCTCTTCATCTGCTTCGCGCTCGTGATCGTGATGGCGCTCGCCGGACGCTTCCCACGCCGCTGGTGGCTCGGCGCGGCGCCGGTCTTCGTCGGGCTCGCGACGCTCTTCGCGTTCGTCTTCCCGTACCTCTCCACCACCGACCCGCTCGACCGGCCCGGCCTCGAAGCAGCGGCGCGCGTGTACGCGAAACAGCAGGGGATCGAGCCGGTACGCATCGGGGTCGAGGACGTCACCGATTTTACGAGCGCACCCAACGCCTACGCGGTCGGCTTCGGGCCGAGCAAGCGGATCGTCTTGTGGAACACACTGCTCGACGGCCGTTTCGGCGTCGGCGAGGTGAAGGTCGTGCTCGCGCACGAGCTCGCCCATCACTCTCGCAACCACATTCCGGAGAGCATCGGCTGGTACGCGCTTTTCGCGCTCCCGGGCGCGTGGTTGATCGCGCTGGCGACCCGCAGGCGCGGCGGCATGGCGAACCCTGCGGCGGTGCCGCTCTCACTGCTCGTGATCGTTCTGCTCAACCTCGTTTCGCTGCCGGTGTACAACGCGATCTCCCGTCACATGGAGCAGGAGGCGGACTGGGTGGCGCTCGAGACGACGCGCGACCCCGACTCGGCGGCGGGGCTGTTCCGCAACTTCACGATCGAGTCGCTGAACGATCCCAACCCGCCGACCTGGTCGTACCTGCTCTTCGACAGCCACCCGTCCGTCGAGCGGCGGATCGCCATGGCCGAAGCGTGGCGCGGCCGAGCCAAGTAACAGTCTGTTACTTGGCTATCCGGGTCGCGCCGCCGTCCTGAGCGACCTAGTAACAGACTGTTACTAGGTCAGTGTGTATTCCGGGCCGGAGCCGCCTTCGGGTGGGGTGAGCCGGCCACCCTTGGCCGTGATTGCGCCGCACTGGACGCAGTTCGACGGGTTCACCTCGACGGTCACGGTGCCGGCGCTGTCGGCGGCGCCCGCCTCGTAGACCTGGGCCGGACACATCCGCACCCACAGGTCGGCTAGGTCGTGGGGCACTTGCCGTTGGATCCGGATGTGGTTGGGCTGATCGTCGCGGGTCCGGTTGCCCGAGAGAAAGACCGACGAGAGCTTGTCAAAGGTGAGCTTGCCGTCCGGCGCGGGGTAGCGAGACGAGCGGTCGGTCCGGATCAGCGTCCGGTCCGCGTTCGCCTCGCTGTGGAAGTCCTTCGGCGGCAGATTGCCCTTCGTCACAGTCATCGCGGTCGCGAGCGCGCCGCCCATGAAGAAGCCCTTGTCGAAGACCTGGCGCATGTTCCGCACCTCGCGCAGGTCCTGCAGGACGTAGCTCCCGCGCAGCTCCTCGTCGTACGAGTCGAGCGCACCGACACGGCCGGGCGACTCACCCCGCTGGAGCGACCGAAACGCCGCTTCGGCGGCCATGATCCCGGACTCGATCGCGTAGTGGATCCCCTTCAGCGTCGGCACGTTGACGAGGCCGGCGCACTCACCCGCGAGCAGCAGCCCCGGTGCGTTGAAGCGCTTCGGCAACGCGTGGAAGCCGCCCTCGGTGATCGTCTTGGCACCCCACGCGATTCGCTCGCCGTCGCGGAGGATCTTGCGGACGAGGCGGTGGGTCTTGAACTCCTGGAGCACGTCGTGGACCGAGAACTCGACGTCCCGATACTCGAGCCCGGCGACGAAGCCGAGTGAGACCATGTCCCGGCCCATCGGGTAGATGAACGAGCCCCCGAACTCGCCGTACTTGGAGCTCTTGCGGAGCGGCCAGCCCATCGTGTGGACGATGTGCTCGAGCGGCTTCGGCACCTTCCAGACTTCCTTGACTCCAAGCGCCCAGATCTGCGGTTGTACGCCCTCGAGCCCAAAGCGCGCGATCGCGGCGCCGGTCAGGTGACCCTGGGTGCCTTCCGCCAGGACAGTGAGCCTTGCGACGATGTCGGAGCCGGGCTCGAACGTGCCGAGCTCCTGCCCCTCCCGGCCGCGACCCTTGTCGCCGGTGCGGATCCCCTGCACGCGGCCGTCCGAGACGAGCAGCTTCTGGGCGTCGGTCTCCGGCAGGACCGCCGCGCCGCCCGACTCCGCCTGCTCGGCGAGGAAGCGCGCGAGCTGCGAGACCGAGACGACCCAATTGCCGTGGTTGCGCATCGTCGGCGGCGGCGGGATCCGCAGCGCCGCGCCCTTCGTCAGCACGTAGACGGCCTCCCCGTGGACCTGGCCATAACCCGGCACGTCATCCATCGTCAGGCGGCCCTTGAAGAGACGGCGGAGCGCACGCGGGTTGAGGACTGCGCCGGAGAGCAGGTGCGAGCCCGGGCTCTTGCCCTTCTCGACGACCGCGACGGGAACGTCGCCGAGCCGCTCCGCGGTCTCGGGCGACTCCTCGAGCAGCTGGCCGAGGCGGATCGCGCAGGCGAGCCCTGCTGGGCCGCCCCCGACGATCAGGACGCCGACCTCGATCCGCTCGTCGGCGGGATCGGTGGGAGCCGCGATCGCGTCCGAAGGAGCGAAGGGAGGAGGATAGTCGGCGGGGCGGATCTTCACGACTTGCGGGCGCGCAGCGCCTCGGTCAGCTTCGGCAGGATCTGATGCAGGTCGCCGACGACGCCGAAGTCTGCGAACTCGAAGATGGGCGCGTTCGGGTCCTTGTTGATCGCCACGATCGTCTTCGAGCTTTGCATGCCGACCTTGTGCTGGATCGCGCCCGAGATCCCGCAGGCGACGTACAGGGTCGGCGAGACCGATTTGCCCGTCTGCCCAACCTGCGCCGAATACGGGTACCAGCCCGCGTCAACGACCGCGCGGGTCGCGGCGACCGCGCCCCCGAGCACCTTGGCGAGCTCCTCGACGAGCGCGAACTTCTCGGGCTCACCGAGGCCGCGGCCGCCGGCGACGATCACGTTCGCATCCTCGATCGACGGGCCGCTCTCCTCGGCATGCGCCTGCTCGACCATCTCCGCCGCGAGCGAGTGCTCCTGCAGCTGCACGTCGAAGCGCTCGACCGTCCCGGCCGCGGCCTGCTCTGACGGGTCGAAGGCACCCGCGCGGAAGAGCCCGATCCGGGGCGTCGAGGTCCACCCCACGTCGACGACGACGGAGTCTCCGAGCGCCGACTGCTTCCCGACGAGACCGCCGTCCCCGGCCACGAGGTCGGTCAGCTGCCAGTTCAGCCCAGCTTCGAGGCGCGCGGCCAGCCCGGACGCGATGTCTGTGGCGAGGATCGACTGAGCGAAGAGAACCGTCTCGATTCCCTTCTCGGCGACGAGCTGCGCGATCGCGTCGACGCGCGGCTGCGGCAGCGGCGCCTCGAGCCTCGCATCCTCGGTGACGTAGACAGTCGCAGCTCCGTACGCCCCCGCCTGCGCGGCGAGCCCCTCGACGCCAGAGCCGACGACGAGGCCGGCGACGTCGCCCGCACCGAGGCCCGCCGCCTTCGAGAGGACGGCGAGCGAGCCCTTTTGCAGTTCGCCACCGTGATGCTCGAGGAAGACGAGAGTGCTCATCTAGATCAGCCGCTTCTCCGCGAGGAACGCGACGATCTGCTCGGCGGCGCTGCCGTCGTCCTCGATCTTGCGCGTGTCGCCGCGAGGCGGCGGATCGGACAGGGCGAGCACTTCGGTGCGCGACCCTTGCTCGCCGGCCTGGCCGGGCTGGACGCCGAGGTCCGCGAGCGAGAGGGTTTCCTGAGGCTTGGACTTCGCGCCCATGATCCCCTTCAGCGAGGGGTAGCGAGGCTCGTTGATCGAGTCGGCGACCGCAATCACGGCCGGAAGCGGGGCGCGAATGATGTCGTAGCCGAACTCGGTCTGCCGCTTTCCGGTCAGCGAAACGCCGTCGAGCGTCAGCTCCGCCACCTGCGAGATTACGGGCCGGCGCAGCCGCTCGGCGACGGCGGCCCAGAGGACCGCGCCGTCGGAGTCGGACGACTGCTGACCGAAAAGCACGAGATCGGGCTGTTCGCGCTCGAGCGCCTTCGCGAGCACTGCGCTCGTGGCGACGAGGTCGGAACCGGCCGCGGCGTCGTCGGCGACGAGCACGGCGCGGTCGGCGCCCATCGCGAGCGCTTTGCGAAGCGAGTTGAGCGCGCGCTCGGGGCCCATCGAGATGACCACGACCTCCCCCTCGCCGGTCGCCGCCTTGAGCCGCAGCGCTTCCTCGACCGCGTTCGCGTCGAACGCGTTCAGGGCGCCCTCGCCGGAGCGGTCAAGACGCTTCGTGCCTGGATCGATCCGCTTGTGCGCGGTCGCGTCCGGCACTTCCTTCACGCAGACGGCGATCTTCATCGCGCGAGACTCTAACGATGCGCTGCCACGGGGCCTCGGAAGAGCCGTCGGGAGGCAGGTCGAAGGTTTTATCCCTTTTGGACAGGAATCGTTCCCGGACCCTGCTAGGCTTCCGCTCTTCGCGCGCGAACGGTCACTCATGAGCCTCGGCCCGACGACAGCCCTACTCGCTCTCTTCGCGCTTCTGCTCGGCGCAGGTGCGGCCTCGGCGTCGCCTTCGGCCAAGGTGCCGACGCTCGTCTTTCCCGTGCTCGGCGAGGCGCGCTGGCAAGACGATTTCGGCGACGCGCGCGGCCAGGGCGGACACCAGGGCAACGACATCATGGCGCCGCGCAGGGCACTGGCGCTCGCGGCCGAGGGCGGAACCGTCAAGTTCCACACCACCTCCTCGCGGGCCGGCTGCATGCTCTACCTCGACGGCGCGAGCGGCACGCAGTACCTCTACATCCACCTGAACAACGACCTCACCGACGCGAACGACAATCGCGGAACGTGCGTCGCCGGGATCGCGTACGCGACGGGCCTGAAGAACGGCGCCAAGATCGCAGCGGGGCAGCCAGTCGGCTACGTCGGCGACTCGGGCGACGCGGACGGAGGAAACCCCCATCTCCATTTCGAGGTGCACCCGAACGGCGGCGGCGCGGTCAACCCGTTCCAGCACCTCGTCAACGCACGTCGGCTCCTCTTCTCAGCCCAGCCGGGCACCACGTTCACGCTCGCGCTGACGGGTAAGGTCGCTAACGCCGCCGGCGAGGATCTTCAGCTGAACGTCGACCAGGTCCGCCAGTGGCCCGGCGGCCGCAAAGTCAAGCAAACCGGCCAGAAGGTGCCGGTCGTCGTCCCCGGGACGGCGTTAATCGAAGGTCTCGCGAGCGCCGCCGGGCTCGCGCCCTTCCCGACGCTCGACCTCTTGACGAGGGGTCTGCCGGTGACGGTCTGGACGCAACCGGCGAAGGTGACCTTCGCCGCGCAAACCGGCGCAGTGGGCGCGCTCGCCGCATCCCGCGTCGTCGTCAAGCCTTAGTCAGGCGTTGGTGGCCGCGCTTTTGGGCCGCGAAGCGGCCCCTTCAGGGGTCTTCGCGCGCTGAGCATCCGCCTCTGCGGATGCTCAGCTTGCGCCAAATAACTAGACCGGGATCTTCGCCCGGAGGAACTCGACGATCTCGCTCGTCGGCGCGCCGGGCGTGAAGACCTCGGCGACACCCTTCCCTTTCAGCTCGTCGGCGTCGTCCGCTGGGATCGTGCCGCCGACGACGACGAGCACGTCGTCGACCCCGTTTTCCTTCAGCCCGTCCAGGATGCGCGGGACAAGCGTCATGTGCGCGCCGGAGAGAATCGAGATCCCGACCGCGTCGGCATCCTCCTGGATTGCCGTCTCGACGATCTGCTCGGGCGTTTGATGGAGACCGGTGTAGATCACCTCCATGCCGGCGTCGCGGAGAGCGCGAGCGATGATCTTTGCGCCGCGGTCGTGGCCGTCGAGGCCGGGCTTCGCGATCACCACTCTGATCTTCCTGGCCATGCCGTCGGCAAGTATAGGGCGATGAAGCTCACCGTCATCGGCTCCTCGCCCGCTTGGCCCAACCCCGGCGGGGCCTGTTCCGGCTATCTCGTCGAGGGCCGGTTGCTACTCGATTGCGGCCCCGGAGTGCTCGCGAAACTGCGCGAGCGTGAGCCCTGGCCGAGCGTCGAGGCGATCGCGATCACGCACCTTCACCTCGACCACTGGGGCGATCTGATCCCCTGGGTCTGGGGCAACCTCTTCGGCCCCGGCGGCTCCAGGCCCGCGCTCTGGTTGCCGCCGGGCAGCATCGGCGACCTCCGGCCGATCCTCCACCGGCTAGGCAGCGAGGACATGTTCGAGCGCGCGTTCGAGGTCTCCGAATACGAGCCGCGGCGTCCGTTCGTCGCCGGCGGGCTCGAAGTCACGGCGGTGCCAGTCGTCCATTACGACATCAACGCGTACGGCTTCCGCGTCCAGGGCGAGCGCCTGCTCGCCTACACGGGCGACAGCGGGCCTTGCGACGAGCTCGTCGAGCTCGGCCGCGACGCCGACCTCTTCGTCTGCGAGGCGACGCTCGAGCGGGCAGACCTCGACGGGCCCGAGCGGGGGCACCTCGCCCCGGACGAGGC
>Ga0183260_10001185_pt1 | contig 22051 bp, 24 predicted proteins | sample AntDrymUQ4972206_2_FD_129768 | JGI IMG/M metagenome (GOLD analysis project Ga0183260, IMG submission 129768) | Polar desert sand microbial communities from Dry Valleys, Antarctica - metaG UQ497 (22.06) (version 2) (version 2) | ecosystem: Environmental > Terrestrial > Soil > Desert | place...
ATCTTCGCGAGCTGGTCGGAGGGGACGAAGACGCGGTCGTCGCCCTGGTACTCGAGGTAGAGGTAGTCGCGTGTGACGCCCGTGACGGTCTTGGTCTCAAAGCCGGCGAAGCGCGCGATGCCGTGGTCCTCGTGGACGACGATGTCGCTCGTGCGCAGGTCCGCGAACGAGCGCAGCGCGCCGCGGCGCCGCGCGGCGTGGTCGCGGCCGCCGGTTCGCTCGGGGCGGCGCCGGCGACAGAGACGGTGCTCGGGGATGATCGCGAGCTTCAGCCCGGCGGCGACGAAGCCGTCGCGCAGCGCGACGTGCGCGAACCGCAGCGGGTTCTCGATGCCCGGCGGGTCGCCCTGCCCCAGCCATGACGCCTTCAGCCGGGCGAGGTTGTAGGCGGCGCGCTCGCCCTCCCCGCGCTGGGGCCAGGCGACCACCGTGCGATAGCCCGAGCGCACGAGCTTCTCGAGCTCGGGCTCGGCCTCGCGCAGCGAACGCACGGCGAAGTCGGCAGCCTGAGCGCGGAACTCGAGCGGCTGGCCTTGGTCCAGCGCGGACAGTCGCACGCTCGCGCGGGCGTCCAGCGCGGCGCGGATGTCGTCGGGAGGGACGTACAGGTGGTGGGCATCGGCGTCGTGGAAGGCGGCGCAGACGTCCTGCCAGTGATCGGCGAGCGCAGGCTCGATCTCCTCCTCGGCGGCGAGCAGCACGGCGGCGTCGGGCGCGAGGTCGAGGAACGCCTCGAAGCGATCGACGGGAAGCAGCTCCGCCACGTCGGGGCGGTCCTCGAGCTCGGTTTCGATGGCCGCGAGCTCCGCGAGCTCGCGGTACTCGGCGGCGAGCTCCGCGGCGGGCGCGATCTCGACCTCCTCGGTCTCTCCCAGCGAGCGCTGGGTGAACGTCGAAAACCAGCGCAGCGACTCGATCTCGACGTCGAAGAGGTCGACGCGCACGGCGCGATCCTCGGTCGCCGGGTAGATGTCGAGCAGGCCGCCGCGGGCCGCGAACTGACCGCGGTCCTCGACCTGGTCTACGCGCTCATAGCCCGCGGCGACGAGCTCGGTCATGCACTCGTCGAGGTCGAGCAGCTCACCGACGCGCAGGCGGAAGGAGTGTGGGCGCAGCGCGGGATCGGGCACCTTCTCGCTGAGCGCGACGGCTGAGACGACGACGACGGGGCCCTCGGAAGGAAGGCCGAGGGCCTGGTTAGGATCGGCCGGAGGCCGAGCGTCCTCAGCGCAGGCGACAGGATGCCGGCTCGGGCACGCCAGTAGTGCATCCAGGGCCGCGACACGCAGGCCCACGAGGTGCGGTGGCGGGGTCAGGTGCGACTCGTATGCGACGCCACGGCTCGGATAGAAGCGCACCGGCCGCGGGTGCAGCCAGGCGCGCAGGTCGGTTGCGATGTCACGCGCGTGGCGGTCGTCGCCGGCGACGACGATCGTCGGCCGGCCGGGATCGTCGTCGGCGATCGCGGCCAGCACGTAGGGGCGCAGCGAGGCGGAGACGAACGCGCGGCCACCATCGCGCGCAAGCGTCGCGCCGTCGGGGGCGTCGGTGAGGTGTGTGAGGAGGGGGCGCAGCGACATCGCAAGCAGACCAACCGCGCAGAGCGCGGCCGGCCCCATCCAGTCTAGGCGGAGCCGTGTCCCGGCCCCTGAGCTCTGAGAACCCGGACATTCACTCGCGCGCCGGGGATTCAGCTTCAAGAAGAGAGGGAGAGACGCCTCTTCTTGGGCATCAGGGCTCGCGCTCGCCGAGCACGATCGCCTCCGCGGCCGCGGCCGCGCTGTCGACGAGCTCGGCGACGTCTCGCTTGGGCTCGGTGAACGAGCCGAGCACGTGCGCGGAGACGATCTCGGGATCCGTGCTGTCGGGGCGCCCCACGCCGACGCGCACGCGTGTGAAGTCCGCACCGCCGAGCTCGGCCTTGAGCGACTTCAGGCCGTTGTGGCCGGCAAGGCCGCCGCCCAGGCGGGTGCGCACGTCGCCGAACGGCACGTCGATCTCGTCGTGCAGGACAAGCACGCGCTCGAGCGCCAGCTTGTACGCGCCGCGCGCGGGGCCGACCGACTTGCCGGCCTCGTTCATGTAGGTCTGGGGCAGCAGCACCGCGACGCGCGGGCCGCCGGGGCCCGTCCGCCCTTCGCTCAGCAGCCCGCGGTACTTCTCCTTCGCGCGCGCAAGCTCCCAGCGCTGCGCGAGCAGGCCGGCGATCTCGAAGCCGATGTTGTGGCGCGTGCCGGCGTAGCGCGTGCCCGGGTTGCCGAGACCCACGACGAGCCAGTCGACCGGCGCCGGTGCGCCCGCTCCGCGGCGGCCGGGCAGCCGCACCAACCGCTCGCTGCTACTCGCCCGAGTCGCCGGCGTCCTCGGCCTGCGCCTCGCCCGCCGCTGCAGCCTCGCCGACGAGCTCGGTCTCCTCCTCGATCTCGTCGTCCTCGGTCTCCAGCCGCGGCGGAGTGAGCGTCGCGACGACGGTCTCCTCGATGTCGTCGAGCAGCGTGACGCCCGCGGGCGCGCCGACGGCGGCGAGCGTGAGCGTGTCGTTGATCTGCATCTGCGAGACGTCGAGCACGATCGACTCGGGGATCGCGGTCGGCAGCGCCTCGATGTTCAGCTCGCGCGTGACGTGCTCGAGCACGCCGCCCTCCTTTGCTCCCGGCGCGTCCTCGCCGCCGGTCAGCTCAAGCGGCACGACGGCGTGGATCGCCACGTTGAGGTTCACGCGCAGCAGGTCGATGTGCATCGTGTCACCGCGCACCGGGTGGTAATGGGCGCTCTTGAGCACCGCCGGCGCGGTCTTGCCGTCGAGACCGACCTCGAGCACGGCGCCGCGGCCGGCCAGGGCATGGCGCAGCTCGCGCGCGTCGACGCTGAAGACGAGCGGCTCGCCGACCCCGCCGTACAACACGCCGGGCACGCGGCCGGTGCGGCGCAGCCGGCGCGTAGCGCGCGACCCCTCGGCGGTCCGCGGAGCAATCGAAAGCTTGGTGCTCTGGGTAGCCATGGCGACGGCGAAGGGTAGCGAACCGCGCTGCCCAGCCTGCGTGCGGAGGCGCTCGGGCTCAGCCGCCGAGCTGGCGGGTCGAGCTGAAGCTATTCTGGACGTCGAACCAGGCCGGTTTCTTCGGTCCGTCGAAGGCCAGCAGGCCCTTCGTGTGCAGCGGCGGGCTCGGTAGCGGGTTGCCGCCATTCCAGTTCGGTCGCACGCGGAACTCCTGCAGCGCCCAGTAGAGCGCGCCGCTGAGCCAGGGCTTCGACGCGTACACGCCGAGGTGGTAGCGGACGAAGTCCTGCTGGAACTCGAACGTGCCCTTCTCCTGCACCGGGCCCGAGCGATTGGCCTCGGCGCCGAACTCGGAGACGATGATCGCCTTGCGCCGGTAACACTTGCGAACCTGGTCGAGGTAGCCGGACAGCGCGGCGCGGTCGGCGATCTGGCCCTGCGGGCCCTGATACCAGCCGAAGTAGCTGTTGACGCCGATGACTTCCACCGGCGCGTACGCCCAGCGGCAGCCGGCGGACGGATAGCCGTTGATCGCCAGGGCCACGGGACGCGTCGGGTCGAGCGACTTCGCCGTGCGCGCGGCGCGCTTGATGTAGTCCCGCTGCGACGCACCCGGCTTCGAGGGCAGCTCGTTGCCGATCGACCACACGAGGACGGATGGGTGATTGCGGTTGGCGAGGACGTTCTGCTCGACCTCGTGCACCGCGCGCTTGCGAACGGAGACCTGCTTGAGCGCCGCCGTCCTCATGTTGTAGACCGGGACCTCCGACCAGATCATCAGGCCGCGGCGGTCGGCGAGCTCGTGGATCTCCGGATGCATGGGGTAGTGCGTGCGGATGACGGTGGCGCCGATCTCCTTTGCCTGGGCGACGATCTGCTTGCGGCGCGCGCTGCCGATCGCGAAGCCCACCTTCGGGTCGTCCTCGTGCAGGCCGACGCCGCGCAGGCTGACGGGCTTGCCGTTGAGGTACAGCCGCCCGCGGCGGATCTTGAGCGCGCGCACGCCGGTGTGCAGGCTGTAGCGCTGAACCTCGCGTCCGCCGGCGCTCACGGCGAAGCGCGCGCGGTACAAGCGTGGTTTGGAAGGCGACCACAGACGTGGGCGGCGCAGCTTGATCTTGGCGTCGAACACCTTCGAGCGCCCGCGGCCGATGGCCTTCGTGCCGAGACGCAGGCTGCGGCCGGCGAGGCTTCCGCTGACGCTCACCCGCGTCCTGTGACGGGCGAAGTTGCGCACCGTGACGCGCGCGAGCACGCTCGCGGCGCACTTCGCGCATGCCAGCTTCGGGCGAACGAGGACGCTCGAGGCGTTGACCTCGTCGACGCGCTTGAGATAGACCTCGCGCAGCAGCCCGCCGTAGTTCCACCAGCCGCCGGTGGGGTCGCCGACGCTGGATACTCCGGACGGCGGGAAGTCGTCGACGCGGCGGCGGTTGTCGACGCGCATGACGAGCCGGTTGACGCCATTGCGCTTCAGCGCGCGGTCGGGGATGCGCAGCTCGAAGGGCAGGTAGGCGCCGGTGTGACGCCCGACCCGCTTGCCGTTGATCCACACCTTCGTGCGGTAGTTGACCGACTCGAAGCGCAAGAGCCAGCTCATCCGGCTGCGCTGGTCGGGCAGCCGGAAGTCCTTGCGGTAGTAGCCGATCGTCCCGGTCATGGACGCTGCCGAGTTGTCGCCCGCGTTCCAGGCGTCCGGAACGGTCTTCGACGTCCAGCCGTCGGTCGTCTCCTGGGACTGAAAGCCCTGCGCGACGCCGACGTCCTCGCGGTCGAAGCGAAAGAGCCAGGTGCCGCCGAGCAGGTAGCGATTGTCGGGCCCGTCGGAGTAGGTCGCGCCGCGGGTCACGCCATCAGCGGCGAGCGCGGGCGCCGCCAGTACCGCCAGCGCGGCGAGGGCAGCGCAACCGGCGAAGAGGAGGGAGAGCTGGCGGCGGGTGTGCATGGTCGTGGGGGCCCAACACCATCTCTGCGCTGAAGCTGCGCTGCTCACGGGCAGCTGGACTCGCGGCCGATCGGGGCGCTGACGCGCAGCAGCGTAACGGACGACCCGGTGATCGCGCTCCCCTTTCGCCGCACGAGGACGCACTGGACCGTCGTCAGCCGGCCCGGCGTGATCCATACGACGCGCGCCGGCTTCGTGCGCGAGGAGAGCGCGTGCGCAGTGCCCGACTGGTAGAGCACGATCTTCAGCTCCCCGCGCGCGCGCAGGCTGCGGGCGTTCTCGCGCACCTGGCGGGCGCAGTCCGCATCGGGACACTGCACCCGCTTGAGCATTCTTGGCGCGTCGCCGCGCGCCTGCGCGCGCAGCAACTCGACGACCAGGCCACGCTCGACCGAATCGGTGTTCAGCCAGCGCCCGACAAGCAGGCTGACGGCCAGGAAGGCGAGGACCCCGGCGCCGATGAGGACGCGTTTCACGCGCTCATTGTGGCCCCCGTGGCCGGGCGCTCAGCCGGTGCGGTGGAAGTCGTCCCCGTTGAGCTCCAGGAAGCGCTGCACGGAGGCCTCCTGGTGATCGAGCCGCTGCGCCGTCTGGCGCGCGTGCTCGGCGGCGCGCTGCTCGAAGTCCTCCAGGCAGCGCTCAGGGTCGTCGGAGAGTGGATAGACGTGCGCGAGGTCCTGCTGGGCGCACACGATGCCCAGCGGCGGGCGGCCCTCGGCAAGCGTGCGCGCGCCGCACACCGCGGCGACGAGCAGCCGCCGCTCGGGTGCGGTCAGCGCGAGCGGCATCAGGCGGTGGGCGGGCAGGCGCACGCCGAGCTCGATCGCGCGCTCGACGCTGATGTCACCGCCGGTCGCGGCGGCGAGCGGGCCGGCCCAGATCGCGAGCACGGTGTCGGCGGCGACGATCGCGTCGCGCAGGTCGCGCGCCTGACGCGAGTAGAGCTCCTCGGCCTCGTCGCGCGTGGTGGCCTCGCCGAGGTCGAGGTCGCACGGGACGCGCAGCAGTTCTGACGCGCCAACCGCCGAGCCCGCCTCGCGGCCCCCGTTGGCGACGTAGGTCTGCAGCGTGCCGAGGTCGCGGCGGCCATGGAAGATGACCGTCACCGCGTCGGACAGGGCGAGGTCGGAGACCTTGAGGGCTACGGACGCGCTCGCCTCCGCGTCGATCAGCGCGCGCTGGAGAAGATCATCTGCCTCGTCCATCTCGAGCCCTCCTTCTGCTTGGAGAGTCATTCTTAGCGCAGAAGGGTACGCTCGGCAAAGGATGACCGCCCTGGACCAACGATGAAGATTCTGTACAAGCCGTTCGGACTGATCGTCAGCATCGCTGCCGGGCTCGTCGCGCGCCAGGTCTTCAATCAGGTGTGGGGCCACATCGACGGTCGCGAGCCGCCGAAGCCGACCACGAAGGAAACGTCCTGGGGCAAGCTGCTGGGCGCGGTCGCCGTGCAGGGCGTGACGTTCGCCGTCACGAAGGCCGTGGTCAATCGCAGCGGCGCGAAAGGCTTTTACTGGCTGACCGGCGTCTGGCCGGGCGAGAAGCGCCCCGAGACGGAGTAGACCGGTTTCGCCATCCGGTCGCCGGAACCGGCGACCTCCTGGCGACGTTACTTGAGCACGAATCCGCGCTCCGCGAGCACCGTCAGATCGTCCTCGAAGGCGCCGAAGTTGCGCGCGGCGAGGTGCTCGAGCGGGATCCCGTTCGGCCCGCGGCGGCGCAACCAGCGCCTGAGGATGCCCTCCCCCACCCGCTCAGCGGCCTCGGCCGTCAAATCGAGCAGGATCGCGAGCTCGGGCCTGTGGTCGAGCTCGTCGGTAAGCACAGCGATCGGGTCGACGGCGAGGATGTCGCACAGCTCGTCGTCCGTCAGGCCGAGTCGGTCCATCAGGGTGACCGCCGGTGCCGGCCGGGCGCTCAGAACGACTGCTTCGCGGAGGGGGCGCGCACGGCGGGCAGATTACCCGCACAGCACCGCTGCGGTGTTGACGGGCCCCGCCCGGTTTACCTGATCGGAGCGCGCCGGTCAGGTCAGCTCGAGCCCGTGGGCCAGCGCTGCGCCCAGTTCGTCGGAGCCGCGATCGCGCTCGTACTCGTTGAGGCGGTCAGCGATGTGCGCCGCAGGATCCTCGCGTCGTTGGTATAGGTCAGCGGTCCGGACGGTCACCCATCCCAGCGGCGAGCCGTCGCGCTCGACGTTGAACCGTTGGACGGTCGAGCGCGGGAACGGCGCGGTCGCAGTGATGTCGTCGGCGGTGAACACGCTGCGGACCCTATCCGCCGCAGCGCTCAGTGCAGCGCGGCGGCGTGGTAGCCCGTAGTTACGGGGCTGCGCTCAGAAGAGCTGGTTCTCCCCGCCGAAGACGTCGCTGACCGAGCTGTCGCTGAAGATGCTGCGGATCGAGTCGGTCAGCAGCTCGGCGCACGAGAGGACGGTGATGTTCTCCGGCGCGCCGGGGCGCAGCGGGATCGTGTCGGTGACCACGATCTGCTCGAAGGCGCCGGCGGCGAGGTTGTCGTAGGCGTTGCCGCTGAGGATCGGATGCGTGGCGGCGGCGTAGACGGCCTTCGCGCCGGCATCCAAGACGGTCTGGCCGGCGACCTTCAGCGTGCCGGCCGTGTCGATCATGTCGTCGACGATGACGGCCGTCCTGCCCTTGACGTCACCGATGACGTAACCGATCTCGGCGACCTGGTGGGCGGGGCGCTCCTTGTCGAGGATCGCGAGGTCGGCGCCGAGCTTGGAGGCGAACTTCTTGTTGAGCTTGACGCGGCCAGCATCCGGCGCGACGACGACGAGATCCTCGAGCCCGAGGTCGCGGAAGTGCTGGGTGAGGATGAACAGCGCGGTCATGTGATCGACCGGCTTGGAGAAGAACCCCTGGATCTGGCCGGCATGCAGGTCCATCGTCAGGACGCGGTCAGCCCCGGCTCGCTCGAGCATGCGTGCGACGAGACGGGCCGAGATCGGCTCGCGCGGCGCAGACTTCTTGTCCTGACGGCTGTAGCCGAACCACGGCATGACCGCAATCACGCGATGCGCGCTGGCGCCGACGGCGGCGTCGACCATCAGCAGCAGCTCCATGAAGGCATCGTTCGGCGACAGGCCGAGGGCGGGGTTGGCGCACGTCGGCTGGACGAGGAAGACGTCGGCGCCCCGGATCGATTCGCCGTAGCGGCAGTAGACCTCGCCGTTGGAGAACGTCTTGAGCTCGACCGGGCCGGGCGAGACGCCGAGCTTGTCGCCGATCTTCGCGGCCAGCGCCGGGTTCGCCCGACCCGAGAAGAGCATCAGGTTCTTGTCGTAACCGAGCTCCAGGCGAGTCGAAGGCAGAGACTGGGGCTGCGTGTGCACTGCGCTCATCCGAAGGCCAAGTCTAATCGGCGTCCCGGCGCTTGCGGTCTGCGTAACCCTCGATGTTGGACTGCTTCTCGCGCGCGATGCCCAGACCGCCGGGCGGGACATCCTTCGTGATCGCCGAGTTCGCCGCGGTGTAGGCGTCGTCGTTGAGCGTGACCGGCGCGATCAGCGTGGTGTCGACGCCCGTGCGCACGCGATCGCCGATCGTCGTGCGGTGCTTGTCGACCCCGTCGTAGTTGGCCGTGATCGTCGCCGCGCCGAGGTTGACGTTCTCGCCGATGTCGGCGTCGCCGATGTAGGACAGGTGCGGGACCTTGCTGCCGGCGCCGATGTCGGAGTTCTTGATCTCGACGAACGTGCCGGCCTTGGACCTCTCGCGCAGCAGCGCGCCCGGCCGCAGGTAGGCGAAGGGACCGATCGTCGCGCCGTCGCGGACCTCGCACTGGATGAGATAGGAGTGCGGGATCTTCACCGCGTCACCGATCGTGGCGTCGATCAGGGTCGTGAGCGGGCCGATCCTGCAGCCACGCCCGACGCTCGTCGAGCCGCGCAGGAACGAGCTCGGCTCGACGACCGTGTCCTCGCCGATCTGGACGCCGACCTCGATCACCGTTGATCGGGGATCGACGATCGTGACGCCGTTGCGGCCGTGCTCGGCGTGCATGCGCGCCTGCGCGACGGCGCGCACCTGGACGAGCTGGACGCGATCGTTGACGCCGAGCGTCTGATCGTTGTCGCTGATCGGATGCGCGGCGACGGCGCGACCGGTGGCACGCAGCGCGGGCAGGACGTCGGGCAGGTAGAGCTCGCCCTCGCCGTGGGGCTGCAGCTCGCCGAGCACCTCGCGCAGGGCGTCGCCGTCGAAGGCGAAGACCCCAGCGTTGACCTCGTTGATCGCGAGCTGCTGCGCGGTCGCGTCACTGGGCTGCTTGGTCTCGACGACGGCCTCGACGGCGCCCTGCGCGTCGCGAACGACGCGGCCGTAGCCCGTCGGGTCCTCGAGCACCATCGTCACCATCGTGGCGGCGACGCCCTGCTCGCTGTGCGCGCCGACGAGCTCGGCGATCGTGTCCGCCGTGACGAGCGGTACGTCGCCATGCAACACGACGACGGTCGCACCGGGCTGCACCTCTCCCATGCCCGCCTGCACGGCGCCACCGGTGCCGTTGGGCTTCGCCTGCACCGCCAGCGCAACGCCGTCGGGCAGATGGCCCTCGAGTGCGCGGCGGGGCGAGTCGACGACGACGATCTTCTCCGCCCCTGCCTCGAGCGCCGCCGCGATCGGCCAACGCAGCAGCGGGCGCCCGCAGAGGTCGTGCAGGACCTTCGGTGTCTGCGAGCGCATGCGGGTGCCCTGGCCGGCGGCGAGGATCACAACGGTGAGGCCTGGCATTCGCGCATCCTAGGGGTACCCTTGCCGCGGGCCACGCGCCCGAAGCTATTGGGGAGTGGTGTATTTGGCCGCACGCGCGGTTTTGGTCCGCGAAGACCGGGTTCAAATCCTGGCTCCCCAGCTCTTCACCATCCGCTGCGTCGCGGCTACCGGTCAGCGGGCGGCTCCGGGGGAGCGTCCTCGTCGCGGGGCAGGGCGGCTAGGACGAAGTCGCTCAGTCGAAGCGAAAGAACGTTCCGACCGGCTCGAGTGCGTCCGCGTCGATCTTTGAAACCGCGGCCGTGAGCGTGCTCGCGAACGCCTTGGCGCTGGCGTCGATCAGCCGGACGAGCTCCTCGACAGGTGTCGATTCGGTCGAGACGCCGTTGGCGTAGTCGGTCGCGTAGCCGATCAGTGCGTACGGGATCTCGGCCTCGCCGGCCAGCACCGTCTCGGGTCCGGCCGTCTGGCTGACAACGGTCACGCCGGCGTTGCGCAGCATCCGAATCTCGCTCTTCGTGTTGAATCGCGGACCGTCGACGTGGCCGTAGCAGCCGCTGTCGCGCACGTGGTGGCCCGCCTCCTTTGCGCCCTGCACGAGCGCTTGGCGCAGCGGCTCGGAGAACGGGCGGTCGTAGATCCAGTGGCCGCGCCGTTGCTCGCCCGGCTCGGTGAAGAGCGTGCAGATCGACCCGTCGGGCAGGCGGTTGGCGAGGAAGTGCAGGTCGTCGAACACGACGAGGGTGCCGAGCGCCAGGGAGGAATCGAGCGCACCGCAGACGGTCACCGACAGGATCGCGTCGGCGCCGCGCTCCTTCAGCGCCGCGATGTTCGCCTGGTGGGTGACCTGGCTTGAGAGCAGCTCGTGGCCCGGACGATGGCGCGAGACGTGCAGCACGTCGACGCCGGCGACGCGCCCGCTCGTGACGGGGGCCGTGCCGTAGCGCGTTTGCACGAGGTCGGGATCACCATCGGCCTCGATTCCGGGCAGTGCGTAGTTGCCCGAGCCGGTGAGGATCCCGATGCGCATGACGCGGATGCTAGTGGCGGTGGTTCCTACCGCCGGGGCACGCGCCCCGCGCCCGTGCCCGGCTCGGTCGCCGGACCGGCGGGCGCCGCCACGCCGAGGACCCGCATCGCCTTCAGCCCGAGCGACAGCTTCTCGCGGCCGTCGGTCGAGCCGACGTCCAGGCCCGAGAGCTCGCGCACGCGCTCGAGCCTGTAGCGGATCGTGTGGCGGTGGGTGAAGAGCTTCTGGGCCGTTCCCGCGACGTTGCCGTCGTTGTCGAGGAACGCCTCGACGGTGCGGACGAGGTCGGTCACGTACTGGTCGTCGTAGGCGACGAGCGGCTCGACGGTCTCGGCGTAGAAGCGCTGCAGCTCGGCGGGGTCCTCGCTCATCGCCGACAGCAGCAGCCGGTAGGCGCCGGTCTGCTCGAAGGCCAGCAGCGGGTGCTCCTCGTCGCCCTCGGCGACGTTGACGGCCAGCAGCGCCTCGTTGCCGGCGCGGTGCAGGTCGAGCGGATCGCCGGCGACGCGGCTGCGCCCGAGCGCGAAGCTGTGGCCGGGCAGCGCGGACTGCAGCTCGCGCAGCACGCCGTCGGCGGCGCGCTTGGCGAGCGCGTCGTCTTCGCCCGGGATCAGCAGCACGACCTCGGCCGCCGTCGACTCGCGCCGCGCCGGCGCGGCGATCGCCGTAGGTACCACGGCGCGCGCGCCGCGCTCGGCGATCGCGAGCACGCGCGGGCGCCAGCCCTCCTCGGCAGGTGCATGCGTGTGGACACGCGCCATCAGGACGCTGCCGCCGCCGGACAGGTCGACGCCCAACTCCCCCGCGCGCGCGATCAGCTCGTCGTCGTCGATCTCGCGCTCTAGGACCGCGTGCAGAAACGCGCTGCTGGCCTCCTGGGACGCGCGCGCCGGCGCGCGCACGCGCTCGACCTCGGAGGCCACGAGCGTCGTTACGAGCCGGACCAGCGCCGGGCCGGGCTCGACGCGCGTGCGCATACGCAGCTGACCGACCGCCGCGTCGGCGACGCGCAGCTCGATCGATAGGACGCCCGTCGCGCCATCGAGCAGCGAGCGCTCGTCGGCCGGCGAGCGGGCCGCGACGGCGAGCACCGATCCGGAGCGGTCCAGCAGCACGAGACTGGCCTCCAGCGCCTTGGCCGCGGCCCGCACGACGTCCGGCAGTCCTGCTCCGGACTCGACTGCCGCGGTGATCGCATCCAGTGCGTCGAGGTCGAGCCCCGGACCTCGCTCGGTGGGGCTGGTCATCGCCACGACTAGACGTTCGCGACAGGACGGACCATCAGGCCGCGATCCGATCCCAGTAGTAGGCGACCAACGCGCCGCCGAGGGCGCCGACCAGGAGCAGTGCCGCCAGGACGTACAGCGACAAGAAGCCCGCGGCGATGCGCTCCCACGTATTGCTGTAGGCGTTCCAGACAGGCACTGCGATGAACCAGATGAACGCGGCAAGCGCGAACACGCCACAGCCGGCTGCCACCAGGTAGGTGAGTCCGCTGTTGCTCATTAGCGCAGATTGTGACGCAGATAGCTGACGAAGCGGTTGGGGGCTAGTCCCATCGACCCGCCGGCTCGGCGAGGACCGCGGCCGGGGAGCGGCCCTCGGCCGCGAGCGCCTCGAGCCCGGAGCCCGCGCGTTGGAGGTGGTTTGCGCCGAAGAACAGAGCAATGACCGTCGGTCCCGAGCCGGACACCAGCGCCGCGTCGCTGCCGGCGCGGCGCGCCGCCTCGAGCGCCTCGTCGATCTGCGGGCACAGCGAGCGCGCCGCATCCTGCAGGTCGTTGTGGACGTTCTCGAGCAGCGTCTCGGAGGACAGCGCGGCCTGCGTGCGCGTCAGCGAGCGCGCGAGCTCGAGTCGCTCGCGCGGGATGCCCAGGCCGTCCGCCTCGGCATATACCGCCGCCGCCGACAGCTCGGCGTCGACTGGCAGCACGAGCGCGGCGTAGAGCTCGTAGCGCGGGAGCGGACGCAGCCGGGCGCCGTTGCCGGTGGCGAGCTGGAGGCCGCCGCAGATCTGGCTCGGGACGTCTGAGCCAAGACCGGCGGCGATCTCCTCCAACAGCCTCGCGTCGTCGATGTCGGCCGCGGAGGCCGCCATCCGCAGCACCGCGGCGGCATCGGCCGATCCGCCCGCCATGCCGCCAGCGATCGGGATGCGCTTGGTGATCTGGACGCGCACCGGCGGTCCGTCCCAGCCGGTCCGCTCGCGGAAGGCCACCAGCGCGCCGGCGGCGAGGTTCGGGCCCTCGACTCCGGGGCAGACGACCTCGTCGGCATCGAGGCCCTCGGCGCCGACCGTCATGCGCACGTCGTCGACCAGCGTGAGCGAGTCCATGACGGTCACGATCTCGTGGCGCCCGTCGGCGCTCGCCGGGCCGACGAACAGGCACAGGTTAACCTTGGCCGGCGCCTCGGTCGAATAGACGGTCACGCGCTCAGCATTTCGTGCAAGGCGCGGAAGTCCTCCGGCGACAGGCGCTCGGCGCGCGCGTCCGCGGGATGACCGAGCGCCACCAGCGCCGCGCGCGCGCTCTCGCGCACGCCCGGCGCGGCGCCCGGCGCGAGCGCGAGCGATCCCGCCAGTGCCTTGCGGCGGTGTGCGAACGCGGCGCCGGCGAGCTCGCCGAGCGCCGGCACGGCCGCCGGGCCGGTGCGCGTCAGCCCGACGAGCACCGAGTCGACGTTCGGCACCGGCGAGAAGACCGTGCGCGCGACGGGCCGCAGGACCTGCACGTCGCACGCGAGCTGGGCGAGCACCGAGGGCAGCCCGTAGGCGGAGCTGCCGGGCGCGGCGGCGAACCGCTCGCCGACCTCCTTCTGGATCATGCCGACCCAGCGCACCACGCCGGGCAGCTCCTCGATCGTGCGCAGGATCGCGCCGGCGGCGATCCCGTAGGGCAGGTTCGCGACGACCTTCGTCGGCGCTGGGCGCAACGCACGCAGGTCAAGGCGCATGGCGTCGGCGATGTGCAGCGTGACGTTCTCCGACGGTTCGATCGCGTCGCGCAGGGCCGGCTCGAGCGCACGGTCGAGCTCGACGACGTGCAGGTGCGCCACGCGGGGGGCCAGGTATTCAGACAGCACGCCGAGGCCGCCGCCGATCTCGAGCACGACGTCATCGGGGCTCAACTCCGCTGCGCGCTCGATGACGCCGAGGATGTTCGAGTCGATGAGGAAGTTCTGGCCGAGCTCGCGCTTGGGTCGCACGCCGAACTCGCGCAGCCTGCGCAGGCTCGGCTGGGTCGGCGCGGCGGCGGCGCCGGCGGCGGGCGGGTCCTTCACCACCCGAACAGCTCCCGGGCGTTGCGCTCGACGAGCGCCTCGAGCTGCTCGTAGGCGGTCCCGCGCTGCTGCGCGACGAAGCGCGCCGTGTGCGCGACGAACGCGGGCTGGTTGCGCTCCTTGCGAACGGCCTGCGGCGTGAGGTAGGGGGCGTCGGTCTCGACCAGCAGCCGATCGCCGGGAACATGCTGCGCGGCGTCGGCGAGCTCGCTCGCGTTGGGATACGTAACGTTGCCGGCGAACGAGATCCACCACCCCTGCTCGATGCACTCCTCGAGGCGGCCGGCCATCGTGAAGCAGTGCAGGATCACCGTGACGTCGCCGGCATACGCGCGCAGCGTGTCGATCGTGTCGTGCTCGGCCGCGCGCGTGTGGATGACGAGCGGCTTGCGCACGTCGCGCGCGAGGTCGATCTGGGCGCGGAAGGCGCGCTCCTGGTCGGCGCGCGGAGCGTTGTCGCGGAAGTAGTCAAGGCCCGTCTCGCCGATCGCGGCGCAGCGCGGATGCTCGGCGAGCGCGTGCAGCTCGGCGAGGTCGGCGTCGTCGAAGCCGCCCGCCTCGTTGGGGTGGCGGCCGATCGCGGCGAACACCTGCGGGAAGCGCTCGGCGGCCTGCAGCGCCTCGCGGCAGGTGGCGCCGGTCGTGCCGACGGTCAGCATCCGCGTGACGCCGGCGTCGGCCGCGGCGGCGACGAGCTCGCTGTCGTCGGGCTTGCAGGCGTGCAGGTGGGTGTGGCTGTCGATCATCGTGCGGGCTACTGCGGCTTGGGGAACAGTGGCTCGAGCTGTGCGATCGCGCCGAGTTGCCCAGCCTGCATGCGCGCAGTCTCCAGGCCGATCTGCGGCGTGCCGAGCGCGTCGAGCAGCCTGGCCGTCGTCTCGGGCATCCACGGGTGCAGCACGACCGCCATCACGCGCAGGCCCTCGCTGAGCGAGACGAGCACGCGGTCCAGGTCCGCGGCGCGGGCATCGTCCTTGGCCAGCGTCCACGGCGCCTGCTCCTCGACGAAGCGGTTCAGGCGGCGCACGCGCTGCCAGGCGCCATCCAGCGCACCGGACAGGTCGGCGCGGTCGAGCAGCTCGCTGACCTCCGCGGCGGAGCTGTCGATCTCCGCGGCGAGCTGCGGATCTGGATCGGCGGCGGGGACGGTCCCGCCGCGGTAGCGGTGCACCATCGCGATCGTGCGGCTGGCGAGATTGCCGAAGTCGTTGGCCAGCTCGGATTCGTAACGGGCCGCGAAGCCGGCGGCCGAGACCGAGCCGTCATGGCCGAAGGAGACCTCGCGCATGCAGTAGTAGCGCAGCGCGTCGGTACCGAACTCATCCATGACGACGAACGGGTCGAGCACGTTGCCAAGCGACTTGCTCATCTTGTGCTCCTCGCCGGCGTCGTCGCGCATCAGCAGGAAGCCATGGACGAAGAGGTGCTCTGGCAGCGGCAGGTTGGCCGCCATGAGCATCGCCGGCCAGAAGACGGCGTGGAACTTCAGAATGTCCTTGCCGATGATGTGAAACTGCGCCGGCCAGAAGCGGTCGGTGAGGTCCTCCCCGGGCTTCGCATAGGACAGCGCCGTGTAGTAGTTGAGCAGCGCCTCGAACCAGACGTAGAAGACGTGCGTCTCGTCCCACGGCACGGGGACCCCCCACGTCAGCGTCGAGCGGCTCAGCGAGACGTCCTGCAGCCCCGACTCGATGAACGAGCGCGCCTCGTTGTAGCGATGGCGCGGCATGACGAAGTCCGGCTGCTCGTCGTAGAGCTTGACGAGGTCGTCCTGGAAGGCCGACAGGCGAAAGAAGTAGTTGTCCTCCTTCTCGCGCGTGAGCGCGATCCGGTGGATCGGGCACGTGTTGTCCTCGCCCGCCTCGGCGTCGGTCTTGAAGTCCGCACAGCGCGGGCAGTACCAGCCCTCGTAGACGCCCTCGTAGACGTGGCCGTTGTCGCGGATCCGGCTGAGCACCTCCTGTGAGCAGGCCATGTGCTCGGGGTCGGATGTGCGGATGAAGAAGTCGTTGGAGACGTTCAGCCGCGGCATCAGGTCCTCGAAGCGCGGAGCGTTGCGGTCGACGAGCTCCTGCGGCGTGACGCCCTCCTTCTCGGCAGCCAGCGCGACCGGCTCGCCATGCTCGTCCGTGCCCGTCAAGAAGAAGACGTCCTCGCCGCGCTGGCGCATGTGCCGCGCCATCACATCGGCCGCGATCGTCGAGTACGCGTGCCCCAGATGCGGCGCCGCGTTGACGTAATAGATCGGCGTCGTGACGTAGAAGGACATCGCGGGCGCAGGCTACCTGTGAGGCACTGCCGACCCGCAGGCGCCGCTACGAGGCGGCACGCGCGAGCGGTGCTGCCGCGCGGCGGCGGCGCCGGCGCACCGTGACGACCCCGCCGAGCGGCAGCGCGAGCCCGACGCAGAGCAGGCCGATCCAGACGGTCCACGGCAGCGAGGCGGATGCGGGCCCGAGCCCGGCCGTGTGAGTGCCAGCCGGCTGCGAGCGCGGGAGCGGCTGGAGCGCCGGGCGCGGGGCAGGCCGGAGCGCCGGGTCCGCGACAGGCGGCGCGGGCGCGGGTCCCAGCGGAGCGCGGCCTCGTATCCGTCGCGCGCCCGGCGGCAGCGTGGGTATCGCCGGCGGCGCGTTGCCGAACAGCGACAGCGGATCGACGTAGCGGCCGGTGGCCGCGACCCGGACCCCGAGGTGAACATGCGGACGTCGCGTCCGCGGGTCTTTCGAGCGCCCGACCGCCCCCAGCTGCGCGCCGGGGAGCACGACCGCGCCGCGGCGCACCCCGATCGAGGCGAGCTGTTGGTAGGTCGCGATCAAGCGGCCGCAGCGCACGCTCACCGTCCGCCCGCCGCCGGGCACGCTGCCGGCGAAGCTCACCCGCCCACCGCACGCCGCGCGAACAGTCGTGGCAAGCGGTGCGCCCAGGTCGATTCCGCGGTGCTGGCCGGGCACGAAGCGGTCTGCGGCCAGGGAGAACGCGCGCAACACGGATCCCTCGACCGGCCGCTGCCAGGGCCCAGCCGCGGCGGCGTTGGCCGCTGATGCGAGCAGCAGACACAGGCCGAGGAGGAGACCGCGTGGGGTCATGCTGTCCACCGTACGTCCGCACAGCGTGCCCTCCCGAGGCCGCGCCTGTCTTGTTACGCCGACGCGCGCGTCCCCGTGCGCAGCGCGGCAGATAAAGCGCCAAGCGGCCCCCACCGCATCTCGTCGAGCATCTCAGCCCGGCGCATGAGGGGTCGCTCGCACATGGGACCGCTCTCCTCCGGTGGAGCAGCACCCGCTATCACTCGTGGTAGCGCCTGCTGCTCAGGGTCGAGAGTCAGCAGGCTCTACGGCCTACGGCAATCCCGCCCTACCGCTCCTCGACGATCGCCTCGAACGGCTTGCGATCCGCGCGCTCGATCCACTCCTGCGGCGAGCGCCGCTCCGGGTTGCCCGGACGCGCCGGGTAGCCGAAGGTCAGAACGATCGCGACCTGCTCGTCCTCGCCGTGCCCGACGGCGCCTCGTAGGCGCTCCGAATCGGCGATCCCATTCGGGCATGACCCGATCCCGTCGTTACTTGCGGCGAGCATCATGTTCTGTGCGGCGCGACCGGCGTCGAACGCGGTCGGCCCCTTGGCCCCGGCGACGATCGCGACGACGAGCGCGGCGCCGCGCACGTTGTCCGCCTCGTAAACGCTCTGCGCCACCTCCTCGACGAGTGCCGGGTCGCGCAGCACGACGAACCGCCGCGCCTGACGGTTCTTCGAGCTGCCGGTCACACGGCCCGCCTCGAGCAGCCGTCGCTCGGCATCGTCCTCAAGCGGCCGCGCGTCGTATTCGCGCACCTCGCGCTTGCTCACCACGGCCAGATAGGCGTCCACGATCGGGAGGTTACCGCTCGGGTCAGGCCCGCGGCCGCGGTGAACGCGCGCGATTGAGCGGATCACGGCCCGGCGTGGTCTACGGCTCGACCGGCGCCATCAGCGCACGGTACAGGGCGTTTGCCTTCGTACCGGTCAGGCTCGCCACGACGGAGCTCGCGGGGCGCGGCTTGGCGCCGGCGTCGACGAGCTTGCGCAGCGCCTCGAGCGCAGGCCCCAGCTCCGGCGCCGCCGCGGGCGCGCCGCCGAGCACGAGCACGACTTCGCCGCGCGGCGGCTCGGCGGCGTAACGCGCCGCCAGCTCGCCCGCAGTGCCGCGCACGATCTCCTCATGGCGCTTGGTCAGCTCGCGGCAGACGACGACGGGGCGCTCGGCGTCGTCCTGCGCCAGCACGGCGAGCGATGCGGCGACGCGGTTGGGCGACTCGAAGGCGACGATCGTCTCCGACGCGCGCAGCAGCTCGGCGAGGGCGCCGCGCTTGCGCGGCAGGTAGCCGACGAAGCGCCACGTGTCCGACGGCAGCGCGCTGGCGACGAGCGCCGACATGACAGCGCTTGGGCCGGGCAGGACCTCGACCGCCAGGCCCGCCGCGACGCAGGCGCCCACGAGCACGAAGCCGGGGTCGCTGACCAGCGGCGTCCCTGCATCGGACACCAACGCGACGACGTCGCCCTTGCGCATGCGATCGACGAGTTGCGTCGTGCGAGCGCGCTCGTTGTGCTCGTGGTAGCTGACGAGCGTCGCCGACACCCCGTAGCGCTCGAGCAGCACGCGCGTGCGGCGAGTGTCCTCGCAGGCGACGACGTCGACCTCGCGCAGCGCGCTGAGCACGCGCAGCGTGACGTCCTCGAGGTTGCCGATCGGCGTCGGGCAGACGATCAGCCGGCCGGTCGTGCTCACGGTCGCCCGCCGTTGCCTGTCGTGGTGTCGATCGCAGCGATCACCGCGGCTAGACCGGTGTCCCGATCCCGTCCAGCGCGAGCGCGGCCGCGCCGAGCATTCCAGACTCGGCCCCGAAGCGCGCCGGCAGGATCCGCACGTGCTCCTTGGATGGTGACAGCGCGCGCTCTGCCACCTCGGCTCGCGCCGGTTCGAGCAGCAGCTCACCGGCCGCGATCACGCCGCCCCCGACGATCACGACATCGGGGTTGAGCATGTTCACGAGGTTGGCGATCCCGACCCCGAGCCAGCGGCCGATCAGCGAGATCGCGGCGATCGCCGCCGCGTCGCCGTCGTATGCGAGCTCGGTGACGAGCGGGCCGTTGATCTCGCGGCCGCCGGCGAGCGCGCGCCCGAGACCGCTATCCGGCCGTCCGCGTGCGATCTTCACGGCCTCGCGCGCCAGCGCGGGTCCGGAGCACATCGCCTCCAGGCAGCCGCGGTTGGGGCAGTTGCCCTGGCATTGCGGGCCGTCGGCATGCACAACCATGTGCCCGAGCTCGGCACCCGCACCCTGGCTGCCGCGCTGCAGCACGCCGCCGACGACGAGGCCGCCGCCGATCCCCGTGCCGAGCGTCAGCATCGCTGCGTCGCGCGCCCCCTGCGCCGCGCCGTAGCGCCACTCGGCAAGCATCGCGGCGTTCGCGTCGTTGTCGACGAACGCCGGCAGCCCGAGGCGCTCGGCCATGAGATCGGCGAACGGGATGCCTGCGATCGGCAGGTTGACGGCCATCACCGCGACCCCGCGCGCCTGGTCGATGAGGCACGGAATGCCGAAGCCGACGGCCTCGACCGTGCCCGACGCGCCCTCGATCGCGTCGCGCACCTCGGTGACCACGCCGACGACCGCATCGAGCACCGCGGACTGGCTAGCCTCGCGCGCCGGTCGGGTCGCACGATGGTGGACGTTCAGTGCCGGGTCGACCGCCCCGGCCAACAGCTTGGAGCCACCGAGATCGACCCCGATCACGCAACCGGTCGACACGATCGGCCACCATACACGGCTGCATGCCGCCACCCGAGGACTCCGAGGGCCCGCCCGAGTACCGCGTCTATCGCTCGCGCAAGCGATGGTCTGCCCGGCGAGGCGCCGACGACCGCGACGATCTCGCGCGGTTGCGCGGCGAGCCGCCGCGCGGTCCCGGCGTCGGGCAGCGCATGCCCGACGAGGCGCGCCGCCACCGCCGCCGGCGCGGTTTCGGTCGCGGGCCGTGGACGTGGAAGCGCGTCCTGCGCTGGCTGCTGGTCGCCGTGCTCGGCTGGATCGCGCTGTCGGTCGTCGTGTTCCTGATCAGCGCGCAGATCCAGCAGGGCGAGGTCCGCGACGACGCCAACCAGTATCTCGGCGGCGCCGGTCTGCCGCCGCTGCAGGCCAACAACATCCTCGTGCTCGGCTCCGATCAGCGTAGCGAGGGCAACGCCGAGCCGGGCGCGTCGACGACCAGCGGGCGCTCGGACTCGATCATGCTGATGCGCGTCGGCGGGGGCGCCAACAGCCGCCTGTCGATCGCGCGCGACACGGTCGTAGACATTCCCGGCGCGGGGCGCAACAAGATCAACGCCGCCTTCGCGATCGGCGGCACGGCGCTCGCCATCAGGACCGTCGAGGCCTACACCGGTATCGACGTCAACCACGTCGTGCTCGTCGACTTCGAGAACTTCCCCGACCTGATCGACGCGATGGGCGGCATCACGTACCGCGGTGGCTGCGTCCTTTCGCTCATCAACGGCGGCTTCAAGAACGGCGGCTACACGCTGCGCCTCAAGGCCGGCAAGACGCACATCACCGGCCACCAGGCCCTCGCCCTGGCGCGCACCCGCAAGAACCGCTGCGCGAGCAACGAGAACGACCTCACGCGGGCCAAGCGCCAGCAGAAGATCTTCTCGGCGATGAAGCGCCGGCTGCTGTCACCGGGCGCGTTCATCCGGCTGCCGCTCATCTCCTGGGCGGCGCCCAAGGCGCTGCGCTCGGACATGAGCGGACCGACGCTGCTGGGCGTCTTCTCCGCCCTCGCGCTGTCGGGCAACCCGCAGCCCAACGTGCTCGGGACGAACTCCGGGCAGGTGCCCGAGCCCGTCAAGCAGGAGGCCGTGCGGCGCTTCCTGGCCGGGTGAGCGAACGCCCTTCAGTCCGGCGAGGACTTCGTGCTGGAGGACTTCGTCCTGGTCGACTTCGACGACGACGAGCCCGAGTCGCCCGAGGACGAGCCCGAATCGCCCGAGGACGAGGAACCCGAATCGCCCGAGGACGAGGAACCCGAATCGCCCGACGACGACGAGCCCGAGTCGCCCGACGACGAGCCCGACTCGCCCGATGTCTTCGTCTCGCTCGACTTGCCGTCGCCCGAGCCCGATTCGCTCTTCGAGCCCTCCTCGGCGGCCTTCTCGCGCTGACGATTCTTGGTGCCGTAATCGGTGTTGTAGAAGCCCTTGCCTTTGAAGTGCACGGCGATCGGATGGAAGATGCGCTCCAGCGGCACCCCCGTCTCGGGGTCCTCGGTGAGCGGCGGGTCGCTCATCTTCTGCATGACCTCGAGCGTCGTTCCGTCGGGCCGGCGGTACTCATAGAAGGGCACGGGCGAGCCATTATCTAGCATGGCCCGGTGATGGCAGACCTGGCCTCGATGGACAAGATCGTCGCGCTGTGCAAGCGCCGCGGCTTCATCTTCGCCTCCTCGGAGATCTACGGCGGGCTCGGTTCGACGTACGACTACGGCCACTACGGCGTGCTGTTCAAGCAGAACGTCAAGAACGAGTGGTGGCGCGCGATGCTGTCCGAACGCGACGACATCGTGGCGCTGGACTCCGCGATCCTGCAGCACCCGCGCACATGGGAGGCCAGCGGCCACCTCGCGGGCTTCACCGACCCGATGGTCGACTGCCGCACGTGCGGCCAGCGCTTCCGCGCCGACCATCTGCGCGATCTGCAGTGCCCGCACAAGCCCTCCAAGCACCCCGGCGAGGGACCGCAGTGCGACCTCACCGAGGCGCGCGACTTCAACCTCATGTTCGAGACCACGATGGGCCCGGTGAAGGACTCGGGCGCGACCGTCTACCTGCGCCCCGAGACCGCCCAGGGCATCTTCGTGAACTTCAAGAACGTGCTGCAGTTCAGCCGCAAGAAGCCGCCGTTCGGCATCGCGCAGATCGGCAAGTCGTTTCGCAACGAGATCACGCCGGGCAACTTCGTCTTTCGCACGCGCGAGTTCGAGCAGATGGAGATGGAGTTCTTCGTCCCGCCCGACGAGGCGCC
>Ga0183260_10001186_pt1 | contig 22046 bp, 19 predicted proteins | sample AntDrymUQ4972206_2_FD_129768 | JGI IMG/M metagenome (GOLD analysis project Ga0183260, IMG submission 129768) | Polar desert sand microbial communities from Dry Valleys, Antarctica - metaG UQ497 (22.06) (version 2) (version 2) | ecosystem: Environmental > Terrestrial > Soil > Desert | place...
ACCTCGGCAGTGGCCGACAAGGCCCAGCAGGGCAACATGGAACTGCTGCTGATCAACCACCCGCTGGACTGCCCGATCTGCGACAAGGGCGGTGAGTGCCCGCTGCAGAACCAGGCGATGAGCAACGGCCGCGCGGATTCCCGCTTCGTCGACGCCAAGCGCACGTACGAGAAGCCGCTGCCGATCTCCTCCCAGATCCTGCTCGACCGGGAGCGCTGCGTGCTGTGCGCCCGGTGCACCCGGTTCTCCCAGCAGATCGCCGGCGATCCGTTCATCGAGTTGTTCGAACGCGGGGCGCTGGAACAGGTAGCGATTTACGAGGACGAACCCTTCTCGTCGTACTTCTCCGGCAACACCATCCAGATCTGTCCGGTCGGGGCATTGACCAGCGCGGCGTACCGGTTCCGGTCCCGCCCGTTCGACCTGGTCTCCGAGCCGAGTGTCTGCGAGCACTGCGCTTCGGGTTGCGCCCAGCGGACCGATCTGCGCCGCAACACCGTTCAGCGGCGCTTGGCCGGGGACGACCCGGAGGTCAACGAGGAGTGGAACTGCGACAAGGGCCGCTTCGCCTTCCGCTACGCCACCAGCAACCAGCGGATCACGACCCCGCTCGTCCGCCGCGACGGCGCTCTCGCCGAGGCGTCCTGGACCGAGGCGCTGGAGATGGCCGCCGCCGGCCTCGCCACGGCGATGGCGCAGGGGGGCGGTGGTGTCGGGGTACTGCCCGGTGGTCGGCTGACCTTCGAGGACGCTTACGCCTACGCCAAGTTCGCCCGAGTTGTCTTGGGCACCAACGACATCGATTCCCGTGCTCGGGTGCACTCGGAAGAAGAGGCGCAGTTCCTGGCCGTCCGGGTGGCCGGTACGGACCTCGAAGAGAGCGTGACCTACGCCGACCTCAGCGCTGCACCGGCCGTACTCACCGTCGGGTTCGAAGCCGAGGAAGAGTCGCCGATCATCTTCCTGCGGCTGCGCAGGGCTGCAAGTACCTCCGGGCTAGCCGTGTTCGACGTCGCCCCGTTCGCCTCCCGCGGGCTGTCCAAGATGAACGGGGTGGTGCTGGCCACCCCCCCGGGTGCCGAGGCCAGTGTTCTGGGTGCTCTGGCTGACAACACTGCCGGTGGCCCGGGCGCCAGTGCTGCCCAAGGTCTTCGCAAACCCGGCGCGGTGATCCTCGTCGGCGAGCGCCTCGCCGAGTTCCCGGGCGCGCTGTCGGCGGCGGCCGCGCTCGCAGACGCCACCGGGGCCAAGCTGGCCTGGGTGCCGCGCCGAGCCGGCGAACGGGGTGCGATAGAGGCCGGGACGTTGCCGAACCTGCTGCCCGGCGGTCGTCGGATCGACGATGCTGCCGCACGCGTCGAACTCGCGAAGACCTGGCGGGTCGACCTGCCGCCGACTCCGGGGCGGGACCTGACCGGCATGCTGACGGCCGCCCGGGACGGCGAACTCGGCGCGCTGCTCGTGGGTGGGCTCGACCCGGACGATCTCCCGGATCCGGTCCTGGCCCGAGAGGCTCTGGCCGGCACCGGCTTCCTGATCAGCCTGGAGTTGGCGCCCAGCATCGTCACCGAGTACGCGGACGTCGTGTTCCCCGTTGCCGCAGCACCGGAGAAGAGCGGCAGCTACCTCACCTGGGAGGGCCGGCGTCGACCGTTCGAGGCCAGCCTGTCCAGCGGCATGCTCACCGACGGACGAGTCCTGCACGGCCTGGCCGAGGAGTTGGACATCGAGTTGGGGCTGCCCACTGCCGAGGCGGCGGCTCTGGAACTCGCTCGGATCGGGCGGCACCGCAGTGCAGCCAACGCCCCTGCGCAGACGACACGATCGCCTGGCCAGCCGGATCTGCGCCCCGACGAGGCAGTCCTGGCCAGCTGGCACCACCTGCTCGACGAGGGGTCTCTCCAGGTCGAGGAGCCGGCCCTGGCCGGGACAGCCCGCCCGGCCAGCGCGCGCCTCTCGAAGTCGCTGGCGACCGCGCTCGGGGTCGCCGAAGGTGACTACGTGCAGGTGAGCGGCGCCCGAGGGGCGCTGACCCTGCCCGCGCTGATCACCGACATGCCCGATCAGGTGGTCTGGGTCCCCATGCGGTCGCCAGGCAGTTCTGTACGTGCCGACCTGGGCACCGCGCCAGGCGGCGTCGTCCGAGTCGCGAAGGGGGAGTCATGACCGGCCATCCGAGCGCGGCGGCGGACTCGCCGACGTTGGCCGATTTCGGCACCGACGTCTGGTGGATCATCGTCATCAAGGTCGTCGGCATCTTCGCCCTTCTGGTGGGCCTGACGCTGTTCGCAATCCTGTTCGAACGCAAGGTGGTCGGCCGGATGCAGCAACGCATCGGTCCCAATCGAGTAGGGCCCGGCGGGGCCCTGCAGAGCCTGGCCGACGGTCTCAAGTTGGCGTTCAAGGAAGACATCATGCCGGCCCTGGCCGACAAGCCCATCTATTTCCTTGCACCGGTGATCGCCGCCGTGCCGGCCTTTCTGGCGTTCTCGGTCATCCCGATCGGCCCGATCGTCAGCATCTTCGGGGAACGAACCCCGTTGCAGCTGACCGATCTTCCGGTCGGCGTGCTGATCGTGCTGGCCTGCTCGGCGATGGGGATCTACGGAATCGTGCTGGCCGGATGGGCGTCCGGATCGACGTACCCGTTGCTCGGCTCGCTGCGTAGCGCTGCCCAGATGATCAGCTACGAGATCGCGATGGGCCTGTCCATCGTCGCAGTGTTCCTCTACGCCGGCACGATGTCGACGTCGGGAATCGTTGCCGCACAGGAGACTGGCGGTGAGGTCAGCGCGTTTGGTCTGACCTTCGACGGACCCGGCTGGTACGCCGTCGTCCTGCCGGTCTCGTTCATCATCTACTGCATCGCGGTCGTTGGCGAGACCAACCGCGCACCGTTCGACCTGCCCGAGGCCGAGTCCGAACTCGTCGGCGGCTTCCACACCGAGTACTCCTCGTTGAAGTTCGCGCTGTTCTTCCTGGCCGAGTACATCAACATGGTCACCGTCTCCGCGCTGGCCGCGACGATGTTCCTCGGCGGCTGGCGGGCACCCTGGCCGATCTCGATCTGGGACGGCGCCAACTCCGGCTGGTGGCCGATGCTGTGGTTCGTCGGCAAGGTGATCTTGGGGCTGTTCGTCTTCGTCTGGCTGCGCGGGACGCTGCCCCGGATGCGCTACGACCAGTTCATGCGCTTCGGCTGGAAAGTCCTCGTGCCGGTCGCGCTGCTGTGGATCCTGGTCGTGGCCACGATGCGGGTGCTCTCCCGGGAGTACGACTTCTCCGCCGGCGACATCGCCCTGTACGTGGGCATCCCGGTGTTCGCCCTGGTCATGGCCGCCGTCTGGCTCTGGCCGAGCAAGGTCCCCGACACGGTCGAGAACTCCCGGAAGGAGGGAGTGCCCCCGACGACACCGGGCGCATTCCCCACACCGCCGCTGGACCTCGTCGTACCGCCGAGCCCTGCACTGGTCAAGAAGGACACGGTCAAGCGCGAAGCGGTCGGCGCCGGCAAGCGCAGCGGAGGCACCCGTGCCTAGCCTGCTGCCCAAGCCACTGCAGGGTTTCGGGGTGACCTTTGGCAACATGTTCAAGAAGGTGACCACCGAGTCCTACCCCGAGGACAAGAAGGCCACCAAACCGCGCTACCACGGCCGGCATGTGCTCAACCGGCACCCGGACGGGCTGGAGAAGTGCGTGGGCTGCGAACTGTGCGCCTGGGCGTGCCCGGCCGACGCGATCTACGTCGAGGGCGGTGACAACACCGAGGAGGCTCGCTTCTCCCCGGGCGAACGCTACGGCGCGATCTACCAGATCAACTATCTGCGCTGCATCTTCTGCGGACTGTGCATCGAAGCCTGCCCCACCCGCTCGCTGACCATGTCCAACGACTACGAACTGGCCGACGACAACAGGCAGGACCTGATCTTCACCAAGGAGCAGTTGATGGCACCGCTGCTGCCCGGGATGGAACAGCCACCGCATCCGATGCGCTTGGGCGATCACGAACAGGACTACTACGTCGGTCGCGAGCCGCTCAAGCAGACCGCCGGAGCGGCAGCCGAGGAACACTCCGTACCGCCGGCGGCAACCGCTCCGGCGTCGGGCGATGACATCGGCGCCGACGCGGACGAACTGGGCAAGCCGCTAGGGGAGACCCGTACGTGAGCGAGGCTCTGGAGATATGAACAACGTGTCTGTGCTGGCGGCCGAGGTCGTCAGCAGCGGGGAAACTGCCGCGTTCTGGGTCCTGGGCCCGATCGCCCTAGCCGGTGCGATCGGGATGGTCTTGTCCAGCAACGCCATCCACTCTGCGCTGTGGCTCGTGCTGACGATGTTGAGCCTCGGCGGCTTCTACTTCGTCCAGCAGGCGCCGTTCCTGGGTGCCGTACAGATCATCGTTTACACCGGCGCGATCATGATCCTGTTCCTCTTCGTGCTCATGCTGGTCGGCCGGGACTATTCCGACTCGATAGTCGAGACGCTGCGTGGCCAACGCCTGGCCGCGATCCTGCTCGGTATCGGCTTCGCCGGACTGGTTGGCGGCCTGATCGCCGACGCCACGTCCGGCGTCGAGTCCGTCGGCCTGGCCGAGATCAACGCTGACGGCGGCAACGTCCCGGCGATCGCGCGACTCCTGTTCACTGACTACCTGCTCGCCTTCGAGCTGACCAGCGCGTTGCTCATCACAGCCGCGGTCGGGGCCATGATCCTGGCCCACATCGAGCGTGAGCCCGGCTCCCGCCCGGGTCAGAAGGAGCAGTCCATCTCGCGGGTGACGGGCCCACGGCCGCAGACCTTGACCGGCCCGGGTGTCTTCGCGCGCGGCAACTCCGTCGCTGCGCCCGCGCTGCTACCGGACGGGTCGACCGCCGAGGACAGCCGGGCGACCGGGATGGAGATGCGCCGGCCACCGGCCATCGCCTCCGGATCGATCGACGATCTGGACGACGTGACCGTCGACAGCGGCGCCAACCGCGACGGGGTGCCGCAGTGACGCCTACCTACTACCTGGTCCTGGCCGCGATCCTGTTCACGATCGGCGCCATCGGGGTGCTGGTCCGGCGCAACGCGATCGTCGTGTTCATGTGCATCGAGCTGATGCTGAACTCGGTGAACCTGACCCTGGTCACCTTCGCTCGGATCAACGGCACCGTCGACGGGCAGATCATGGCTTTCTTCGTGATGGTGGTTGCCGCTGCCGAGGTCGTCGTCGGATTGGCGATCATCATGTCGATCTACCGGACCCGACGTTCGGCCTCGGTCGACGACGCGAACCTGTTGAAGTACTGAGGCAACCGACGTGGAGACCTCGTACGTACCTGCGAGTGGACTGCTGGGTTCGGCGTGGCTGCTCGTCCTCATCCCGCTGATCGGGGCGGCCGTACTCCTTCTCGGCGGCCGGCGACTGGACAAGGTCGGACATCTCATCGGCTGCGCCACGATCGTGGCCGACTTCGTGCTTGCCCTCGCGCTCGTGGCCGCTCTTGCCGGGCAGGCCGAAGGCGAGCAGGCAGTCACCGACACGCTGTTCAGCTTCATCCCGGTCGGTGAACTGCAGGTGGACATCGGGCTGCTCCTGGACCCGTTGTCAGCGGTCTTCATCCTGCTGATCACCGGCGTCGGTGCCCTGATCCACATCTATTCGATCGGTTACATGGGCCACGATCCGGCCCGACGCCGGTTCTTCGCCTATATGAACCTGTTCGTGGCCGCGATGCTGCTGCTGGTCCTCGGCAACGGGTACGTGACCCTCTATATCGGCTGGGAGGGCGTGGGTCTCGCGTCGTACCTGTTGATCGCGTTCTGGTACCGCCGGCCGGCAGCGGCGACCGCGGCGAAGAAGGCCTTCATCATGAACCGGGTCGGCGACGTCGGCCTGATTCTCGCGATCTTCGTCATGTTCGCGACGCTCGGCTCGACGTCGTTCGCAGACGTCTTCGCCGGAGCGAGTGGGCTGGCGGCCGGAACCGTCACCGCCCTGGGACTGCTGCTGCTGCTCGGCGCCTGCGGCAAGTCCGGCCAGGTACCACTGCAGGCCTGGTTGCCCGACGCGATGGAGGGCCCGACACCGGTCTCCGCGCTGATCCACGCCGCGACGATGGTGACCGCCGGGGTCTATCTCATCGCGCGGTCCGCACCGCTGTTCGACCTGTCCGAGGCCGCGCGCACCGTGGTCACCATCGTCGGCCTCGTCACCCTGCTCTACGGCGCCATCGTCGGGTGCGCGTACGACGACATCAAGAAGGTCCTCGCCTACTCGACGGTCAGCCAGATCGGCTACATGTTCCTGGCCGCCGGACTCGGTCCGGCCGGGTACGCGGTGGCGATCCTGCACCTGCTCACCCACGGGTTCTTCAAGGCCGGTCTTTTCCTCGGAGCCGGGTCGGTAATGCACGGCATGAACGACGAGGTCGACATGCGCAAGTTCGGCGGCCTCGGATCGAAGATGCGGATCACCTACATCACCTTCGCCCTGGGTTACCTCTCGTTGATCGGTTTCCCGTTCTTCTCCGGCTACTTCTCCAAGGACCTGGTCATCGAGGTCGCGTTCGACTCCGGCGGCGCCTTGGGCTGGATCCTCGGCGGCGGGGCGATGCTGGCCGCCGGCCTGACCGCCTTCTACATGACCCGACTGATGGTGATGACCTTCCTTGGCAGGCCGAGGTGGGACAAGGACGCACACCCACACGAGTCGCCCTCGGTGATGACCGTGCCGATGATCATCCTGTCGCTGGGCTCGGTCTTCGCCGGCTTCATCCTCGTCAACGTGATCCCGCTCGGCGCGTGGTTGGAGCCGGTATTCGGCCCCGAGCCCGAGGCCGATCACGTCGTTGCACCGATCGTGGTGTCCATCCTCACCACGGTGGTCGTGGCACTCGGCGTTGCTGCCGCCTGGTTCTTCGTCGCTCGTCGTGAGGTGCCTATCCGCCCACCGGTCAACGTCTCTCCAGTGATCAAGGCCGCCCGGGCGAACCTCTACGGCGATGCCTTCAACGAATCGGTGTTCATGCGACCTGGTCAGTGGCTCACCCGCGCGATGGTCTACGTGGACAACCGCGGCGTCGACGGTGCGGTCAACGGCCTGGCCGCTGGGCTCGGCGGAACATCCGGCCGGCTGCGCCGCACGCAGACCGGATTCGTCCGCTCGTATGCGCTGAGCATGCTCGGCGGGGCGCTCGTGGTCACCGTGGCGTTTCTGGCGGTGCGGTTCGTATGACCGACGTGCCCTTCCTCTTGATCCTGATGGTCCTGCCGCTGCTGGCTGGGCTCGGACTGCTGGCCGTACCCGAAGACCGCCATGACCTGATCCGGCGGATCACACTCGGCGTGTCATTGCTCGTGCTGGTTCTGGCGGTGGCCATGACGGTGGCCTTTCAACCGAGCGGCCCGCGATTCCAGTTCATCCAGTCCTACAGTTGGATTCCTGATTTCGGCGTGCAGTTCGCCCTCGGTGTGGACGGCATCGCCCTGGTGATGATCCTGCTGATCGGCCTGCTGGTGCCGGTTGTGATCGGCGCCTCCTGGAACGAGGGCGCCGACGCGGGCCGCGGCACCGGCAAGAGCGGCAGCATGCGGACGTTCTTCGCCTGGTTGCTCATCCTCGAGGCGCTGTTGATCGGCGTCTTCGCAGCCACTGACATCTTCCTGTTCTACGTCTTCTTCGAAGCGATGCTGGTCCCGATGTACTTCCTGATCGGCAGCTTCGGCGGGCCACGACGCCAGTACGCAGCGGTGAAGTTCTTCCTGTACAGCCTGGTCGGCGGCCTGATCATGCTGGCTGCGGTGATCGGCCTGTACGTGGTCAGCGCCAACGAGATCGGACAGGGCACGTTCGCCTTCGACGCGCTGCGCCAGATCAGTATCGATCCGGATCTGCAGAAGCTGCTCTTCCTCGGCTTCTTCATCGCCTTCGCGATCAAGGCACCGCTGGTGCCCTTCCACACCTGGCTGCCCGATGCCGGCGCCGAGGCCCCGATCGGGGGGGCGGTCCTGCTCGTCGGGGTGCTGGACAAGGTCGGAACGTTCGGCTTCCTGCGGTACTGCCTGCCGCTGTTTCCCGACGCCAGCCGCGCCTTCGCGCCGGCGATCCTGGTGCTCGCCGTCCTCGGGATCCTGTACGGCGCCTTGCTTGCCATGGGCCAGACGGACATGAAGCGACTGGTGGCCTACACCTCGATCGCGCACTTCGGGTTCATCGCGTTGGGTGTCTTCGCTTTCACCACTCAGGCGGGCACCGGCGCAGTGCTCTACATGGTCAACCACGGCATCTCGACCGGGGCGTTGTTCCTGATCGTGGGCATCCTGATCAGTCGAGGGAAGTCGCGCACGATCGGGGACTACGGGGGCGTCAGCAGCGTCACTCCGTTGCTGGCCGGGGCGTTCCTGCTGGCCGGCCTGTCCTCGCTCGCCCTGCCCGGGACGAACAGCTTCGTCAGCGAATTCCTGGTGCTGCTCGGCTCCTTCGGTCCGTACCCGGTCTTCTCGATCCTGGCGACGGTGGGCATCATTCTGGCCGCGCTCTACATCCTGTTGATGTACCAGCGCACGATGCACGGGCCGATCAAGCCCGCGGCGCGTGCATTCAAGGACCTGAGCAAGCGTGAGATGGCCTACCTCAGTCCCCTGCTGGCGCTGATCATCGTGCTCGGCGTCTATCCGAAACCATTGCTGGACATCATCACTCCGGCGGTCAACGCCACCATGGCCGATGTAGGCGCCGAAGTGTCCACCGCGCAAGCCGGGAACGACGGAGGCGACTGATGCCCGACCTCAGTGCACCATCGGTCTCCTACGCTGGGCTTGCGCCGGTTCTCATCGTGCTCACTGCGGCCTGCATCGGCGTCCTCATCGAGGCGTTCGCGCCGCGTCATCTGCGCTGGAAGGCGCAGGTGACCCTGGCCCTGCTCGGCACCGTCGGGGCGTTGATCGCAGTCGTCCTGGTGGCCGGCCGCAACGAGCTCACCGCGGCCCGGGCAGTCGCCGTGGACGGGACGGCCCTGTTCCTCGAAGGGACGATCGCAGCACTGGGTGCGCTGTCGATCCTGATGTTCGCCGAACGCGCTCTCGATCCGGCGAAGAGCGCATTTGTCGCCTCCGCCGCGCTACCGGTCGGCAGCTCCGCGGACCGCAAGCTGGCCGCGGCGCCGTATTCGCAGACCGAGGTCTTCCCACTGGCCAGCTTCGCCATCGGCGGGATGATGCTGTTCACCGCCTCGAACAACCTGCTGGTGATGTTCGTGGCCCTCGAGGTTCTGTCGCTGCCGCTGTACCTGATCTGCGGGATGGCCCGGCGGCGCCGCCTGCTCTCCCAGGAATCAGCAGTGAAGTACTTCCTGCTGGGCTCCTTCGCCTCAGCGTTCTTCCTGTACGGCCTGGCCCTGATCTATGGCGTCTCGGGCACCGTCGACCTCGGCGAGATCCGGGAGTCCGCGGCCCGATCAGGCTCCTCGGACGCGCTGTTCGTCACGGGCTTGGCGCTCTTGATCGTCGGGCTGCTGTTCAAGGCCGGCATCGCGCCCTTCCATGCTTGGACACCGGACGTCTATCAGGGCGCGCCCACTCCGGTGACCGCTCTGATGGCCGCGTGCACCAAAGTGGCCGCGTTCGGCGCGATCCTGCGACTGCTCTACGTCGGCTTTGGGACGTCTGAATGGACTTGGCGCCCCCTGATCTACAGCATCGCCATCGCGTCGATGGTGGTCGGAGCGATTCTCGGGATCACCCAGACCGACGTCAAACGGCTGCTCGCCTACTCGTCCATCGCGCACGCCGGATTTCTCCTCGTCGGGGTTATCGCCCTGGGTGATGCCGCCACCGCTGGGCGCGGCCTGTCGAGCACCCTGTTCTACCTGCTCACCTACGGACTGACGACGATCGGCGGCTTCGCCGTCGTGACGCTCGTACGCGACGGTGATGGTGAGGCGACGCATCTGTCGAAATGGGCAGGGCTTGCCTCTCGGTCGCCGCTGACGGCCGCGGTCATGACGCTATTCCTGCTGGGGTTGGCCGGCCTGCCACTGACCAGCGGATTCACCGGCAAGTTCGCCGTCTTCAGGGCCGCGATCGACGACGGTGCGTGGCCGCTGGTGGTCGTGGCACTGCTGGCCAGTGCGATCGCCGCCTTCTTCTACCTGCGGCTGGTCGTGCTCATGTACTTCTCCGCGCCGGCCGACGACGGTCCGACGGTCGGAGTACCGGGCCTGCCCACGACGATCGTCCTCGCGGTCACGGCCGCGGCCACCCTCATCCTGGGGCTGGCTCCCAGCGCGGTCCTGGACCTGGCCGAGCAGGCCGCCGTCCTGGTCGGTTAGACGCAGGACCCTCGGTGCGCCCGCTCAGGAACAACCTCGCCGATTCGGCCATGCCGGGTCGAGCCGCTGCAGCACTCGGGCTCAGCGCGATCGGCGGCGACCTCGAACCGGTGCTGCAGCGTGGGCTCGACGAGGTCGAGGAGCTGTTGCGGGCCAGCGTTGCCAGCGACTTCGAGTTCGTCGGCGAGGCCTCGCGACACCTCGTCGAGGCCGGCGGCAAGCGGTTCCGTCCGCTGCTGACCCTGCTCGCGGCACAGCTCGGCGATTCATCGGCCCCAGGCGTGGTCCCGGCGGCAGTCGTGGTGGAACTGACCCACCTCGCCACGCTCTATCACGACGACGTGATGGATGAGGCCGACGTACGCCGTGGGGCCCCCAGCGCGAACAGTCGCTGGGACAACAGTGTGGCGATCCTGACCGGAGATTTCCTCTTCGCCCGTGCCTCGGACCTGCTGGCCGACCTGGGGCCGGAGGCCGTACGGATACAAGCCCGGACCTTCGAGCGGCTGGTCACCGGCCAGATCCGCGAAACCGTCGGTCCAGCCCCGGACGCCGACCCGGTCGAGCACTACATGTCCGTGCTGACCGACAAGACCGGGTCGCTGGTCGCGACGGCGGCTCGGTTCGGCGCGATGTTCGCCGGCGTCCCCGATCCGATCCGGACCGGGCTGACCTCCTACGGGGAGGCGGTCGGCATCGCCTTCCAGATATCTGACGACCTGCTCGACATTGCCAGCGAGCAGGGCACCTCGGGAAAGGCGCCGGGCACCGATCTGCGTGAGGGGATCGCAACGCTGCCGATCCTGCTGGCCCGGGCGGGGCGCGACCCGGCCGAGGCCCGACTGCGGGAACTGCTGTCAGGTCCCGTGACCGACAGGGACTGCCACGCGGAGGCGCTGGCAGCGCTGCGCACCTCCGATGCGATGGCGCGCGCCCGGTCGATGCTGACCGGTTATGTCGATCGGGCGAAACTGACCCTCGACCCGTTGCCCGCCGGCCCCGTACGAGACGCGCTGGCCAGTCTGTGCGACGTCATGCTCAAGCGCACCGCCTGACAGCGACACGAGGTACAGCGCGTCCAACCCCCACCGCAGCCGGCGAAACCGAGGTAGAGCGCGTCTGACCTGGCTACCACACGGCAATCGTTCGAGGATGTGGATGCTGTCGGAGTCGCTTGTCTTTGGTGACCAGCTTCAGCCCATGCTCGATCGCGGTGGCGTAGATCAGCCGATCGGCTGGGTCGCTCGGAAACGATGAGGGCAGGGCCGCGGCGGAGTAAGCGATGGCGGGTGTTACACCCAGGGTCCGCACCTGCCGAGCTATGGTGTCCAGCCAGGTGCGGACCGGTGTGACCACGGCGATCCGCTCATGGGTCGCGAGCCAGGCCAGCTCGTACCAGGTAATCGCGGAGACCGCCATCTCGGCTGCCCCTACTAGTGTTTGCGTGGCGGCCGGACTGAGCTTGTCCGGCTCGCTCATCCACCAGTGCAGGACGTGGGTGTCCAACAGGACTGCCGTCAACTGCAGTTCCACTCCTCGCCGGTGCTGAACAGATCCTCGTCCGAGGCCGTTGACCTCGCGATCCCGGCGAGACTCCCGCGTTGTGCCCGTGGCCTATAGCCGGCAGCGGTGAGCCGGGCGACGACGTGGCCGTGCTTGGTGATCTCGATGTCCTCGCCATCGGCGAGCTGATCCAGGAGACCCAGGATCTTCGCCTTGACCTCCGTGGCGGTCATCTGAATGGTCACCTGGTCAGCCTACCGGTCATCCACAGAGCAGCCGGTGGAGATCTAGGCAGAGACGATCAGTTGGCCGGACATCTGCGGGTGCACGCTGCAGGTGAAGTCGTACGTGCCTTCCTCGGCCGGGGCGTTGAAGGTCAGCTCCTCACCCTGCTCGAGCAAGTCGGTGTTGAAGCTCGTACCGTCCTTGGCGTCCACGTCGTGCCTGGCTGAGTCCTCGTTGACGACTCGGATGAGCGCCTCGGGTGCGACGGTCAACGGCTCGCCGTAGGCGAAGTCGGCGATGGTGATCGTGTCGGCCTCCTCATCGCTGCCGCCGGTGTCGCCCCCGCCGTACCCGTCCTCGCCGCCACCGGTGCCGGAGTCAGCGCCGTTGCCTACAGTGGCCTCGGCATCGGTACCGGAGCCGGCGTCGTCGCTACCCCCGCAGCCGGCCAACATCAGGGACAGGGTGAACAGAACTGCAAGCAGGCGTCTCATGCTCGTGATTGAACTGCATGCTCACGGCGGGGTGAAGTCGATCGAGGTCACAGTCGCCCGTGAATAATGCGAACGGTGGGTGATCTGGCGGGACGTGTCCGGCTGTGTGCGGCTTTGCTCACCGTGTTTGTGTTGCTAGCGGTGTCGGCCTGTAGCGACGGGGCGCAGCAGACCTCCTCCGGGCCATCCAAGACTGCGGCCAGCCCCAGCCTCGAGCCAGATCAAAGCTTGCCGGAACTCGCGGTGGAGGTGCTGGTCGAAGACCTCAGCATTCCCTGGGATCTCGCGCAGGCTCCGGACGGGACGGTCATCTTCGACCAGCGCGACGGCGGCCTGTCGGCGTATTTCCCTGACGGGAGCCTCCGCTCGATCGAGGCTGACTTCGATGACCTGTTCGTCAGGGGGGAGACGGGTTTGATGGGCCTGGTGCTGGATCCAGGATTCGCCGCCAACCGGCGCTTCTTCACCTGCCAGGGGTTCGCTGGTAGAGACCGCGACATCCGGGTCATCTCCTGGGAAATGGCTGCCGACTATTCCGCCGCGACCAGGCTGACCGATCCGCTCGTCGCAGGTCTGCCGCTGTCCTCAGGTCGGCACGGCGGCTGCCGGCTGCGATTCGACACCGACGGCGCACTACTGATCGGTACCGGCGATGCAGCCACCGGTAGCAACGCCCAGGACCTGATGTCATTGGGCGGCAAGACCCTTCGGGTGGATCCTGAGACCGGGCAGCCGTGGCCGGAGAATCCGTTTCTGTTTCTGGGCAACGCCGAGGCGAATCCGCTGATCTATACCTATGGTCACCGCAACGTCCAAGGGTTGGCGCTGCGACCTGACACTGACGACGTGTACTCCGCCGAGCACGGACCGGACGTCGACGACGAAGTCAACCTGTTGATGCCTGGCGCCAACTACGGCTGGAATCCGGTGGGCGAGGACGCCAGGGACTACAACGAATCGGTGCCCATGACCGACCTGGGTATCGACGGCGCGCAACCTGCCGTCTGGTCCTCCGGAGAGCCGGCGATCGCCACCAGCGGGTCAACGTTTCTCGACGGACCCGCCTGGGGTGGCTACGACGGGCTGCTTCTGGTCGGTCTGCTTGCCGGGGAAGGAATCCTTGCCCTGCAACTCGGCGAGGACGGCTCGCTCATCTCGGCCAGCCGGCTTCCCGGGTTCGACGGTACGTTCGGAAGGATTCGCACGGTACAACTCGGCAACGATGACTCGTTGTACGTGACGACGTCGAACGGCGACGGGGACGACGTCGTGCTCCGGGTAACTCCGCAACTCTGAGCGCGGGCGGATCCGCACCGACGGTCAGCGAAAGTCGTCGGCGTGCTCGCGTGCCCACTGATCGAACGAGCGTGCCGGTTCACCGGTTATCGCCTGCACCGTATCCGTGACCTCCTCGGGCTCGGACACGAAACCCGCCCATGTGTCCAAGGCGCCCTCAGCGAACGACTTGTCACCGAAGATCTCCACCAACTGTGGCCTGGCCTCAGCGGGGGATTGCTCGATCCAGCGCACCTGGCGGCCGACGGCTGCGCCGATGATCGCGACCTGCTCGGACTGGGTGACCGTTGCTGGCCCGCTCAGGACGTACACCTTGCCCACGTGCTCGTCGCTGCTGAGTGCCTGCACGGCGACGGCTGCGATGTCACGCTCGTCGATCAAGGATCTGGCCGCCGCACCGTACGGTCCATGGACGGCGCCCGATCGGATCTGATCCGCCCATCCCAGCGTGTTCTTGGCAAACCCCGTGGGGCGCAGAATGGTCCACTCGAGCTCCGATTCAGTGACCTGACGCTCCACGATCGCCCAGAACGACTCAGGATGCGCAGCGGCCGCTTCGGCCGAGAGGTAGACGACGCGCCGGGCCGTGTCGGCGATGGCATCGACCACATCGGACGCGCCGTCGGCCGCGAAGAACGGCCAGAGCAGGAACACGGAGTCCACGTCAGCCAGTGCCGAAGACAAGCTCGCGACATCGGCCAGATCACCTCGCACGGTCTCGATGTCGGAGGGCAGGTCGGCGGTGCTGGGGTCACGGACGAGCGCTCGGACGGCATGGTGCCGGGCACGTAACTGCGCTACGACATGTCGTCCCACGCCGCCAGTCGCTCCGGTTACCAAGATCATGGAACTCACTTCTCCTTCTTTCCTCGAGAACGCACAGTACGAAGTCAAGCTCGCTTGAGGTCAAGCCATGCGCGGGGTTGACATCAACCGGGCTTGAGGTTTCAGACTCGGTGCCATGGATATGAGTCGAGTGCGCAGGATGCAGTCATGCGGGTAGCCGAGGTCGCGCGATTCGGTGGGCCAGAGGTGCTTCGGATCCAGAAGGCGCCGGATCCCATCGCGGGCCGCGGTGAGGTCGTAATCGAAGTGGTGGCTGCCGACGTGCTGTGGGTCGAGACGATGATCCGGCGCGGCGGTGGCGGTGAGTACTTCGACGTGACGCCGCCATACGTGCCGGGCAACGGTGTGTCCGGCCGGGTTCGGTCCGTTGGCGACGGGGTCGATCGGGAATGGATTGGCCGGGCTGTGGTCGCACACACGGGCGAACGCGGCGCCTATGCCGAGCAGGTCGCCGTGCCTGTGGAGAAGCTGGCAGCCGTACCGGACGGGTTGGGGCTACCGGAGGCGGCTGCGCTGTTGCACGACGGAATCACCGCACTGACGCTCTTCGAGTGCAACGAGATCGGCACTGGGGATGTGGTGCTGGTGGTCGGCGCGAGTGGCGGGCTGGGAATCATGTCCGTTCAGCTCGGACGTGCCCGAGCCGCCCGGGTCGTCGCGGTCGGCCGTGACGAGCGCAAGCTGACGCGGATCCGAGAGTTGGGTGCCGACGCGGTCATCGATTCCGAGGCGCCGGATTGGGTCGAGCAAGCTCGTCGTGCGCTTGGCGCCGAGGGCGCGACCGTGATCCTCGACAACGTGGGTGGGTCTGTCGGTGAGTCCGCGTTCTCGCTGGTCGCGCCAGGCGGCCGGTTCTCCGCGCATGGGACTCCGAGCGGCCAGTTCGCGCAGATCGACGCTGGGGAGGCAGAGCGGCTCGGCGTCACGGTCCGCGGGATCCAAGACGTGCAACTCAGCGATGGCGACATCAAGCGCCTCAGGAAAGAGGCACTCGCCGAGGCGGGGTCGGGCAGGCTCACGCCAGTCATCGGCCAGACGTTCCCGTTGTCGCGGGCCGCGGACGCTCACGCGGCGATCGAGGCTCGGACAGTCTTCGGGAAGACGCTGCTGCTGACCTGATGGTGGCTCGGCCGCACCGGTTGGGTAGCGAAACGGCGTTTCGCTGTGTCGGGCGACTCTTGGCTTACCGACTCTTGGCTAACACGGAGGACTCAGAACGGAGGGGCGTCGTCCTCGTCCGCTGAGGCAGGACTCTGTCTGGGTTGCAGCGGTTTTCGTGGTGGTGGGCTGGTGTAAGTATGTCCGGTGGGGGTGGTGATTGTCGTTGATCCGTCGTCGTGTCGTTCGGGGGCAAGCTCACGGGCACTCGTGTCTGTACGGGACCGGCAATCGCTCGCACCCGCGGCGGCGCCCGGCATACGACTGCTGCGGGCCGCGCACGGCCTGATGACGCGCTGGGGTGCGGGTGGAATCAAGGTCCCTGCAGGGCGGCCTGCATCTTCGGGAGCTCGTCGTGCGCGAGCGCGACGATTCGGAGCCGGCCAGTGGCACGCACCAGCGTGTACACCGCAGTGAAATCGTAGATCGGCTCGCGGTCGCCCCGCTGTAGGGCCCACTGCACGCGCATCACGGTCACAGCGTCCATCGGTTCGGTGACCTCGACCGCCAGCGGGACACAGTCCAGGACGCCCAACCGCTTGTAGGCGCCGAGCAGTCTCTCAAGGACGCTCGGCCACTCCTCGCCATAGGCAACCGAACTTGACGCCTCGCCGTCGGTGACGGTGACCACCTGCAGCGGGAAGGCGAAGCAGTCGACGAGCGCGCTCAGGTCGGCGTGTTTGAAGGCGGAGCGGTACTGCTCCATGAACTCCTGCGACGCGCTCATCGCGAGCAGTGTCCCAGGTCGTGGGCAGGACCAGCGGCGCCGCATCATTCGATCCGCGCCGGCCTGCTCAGCAATCTCCTGGGTTGGTGGACCGTGCAAGTGTTCCAGCCACCCGTGGCGGCCAGCACGAGGAACTGGGTTGGTGTGAGACCGAGCGGCTGCAGGCGGGTAACCAATTCGGCCCGCCAGGTCAGCGCCGCGTGGTGCAGCCAGAACCCGGCCGACAGCAGGGACCGGATTCCGGCACGGTCATGACGCTGCCGACTCGAACCGCCGGGCCACCTCGCCTTCGCGTGCCGCCAGGTCTTGAACATGTCTCGTAGGATGCGCCGACCGAAGTAGAACCTGAACAGCGGCACCAGCAGCCCGGTGACGCGCACGGTCTTGGTACACCGAACTCGACCGTCGCCCACCGACTCGAAGGCGTTGTCGCCGGTGAGCTTGGTCCCCGGCGCAGCACCCACCGAACGGCTTCCACGACGCTTGTGCTGACACATCGACAAGCGCTTGACTGCTCGCCGACCGCGGGGGCAGGCGTTACTCATGCCAAGCCTCCAAGTGTGGTGTGACACCGTGGAGGGATGCCTGCGGGGCAGCTGCTCGGCCGGTGGGTCGCTATCGAGCGGTCTGAAGCCGTTGGGTCCCCAGGGGTTCTTGGCGAGCAACGGGCTGAGCTGGCGCGGTTGCGGGTGGAGAACGCCGCCAGGGCGGCCCGCGAGGCCGCTACGCCGAGCCCGCTAAGCAGCGGCGTGACCAGCTCACCGTAAGATCATCAACTTCCATGAGGAGTCCGAGGCCGGCACGTGGCAGGTCATCGTCGAGGGTGACCAGGTCGCTGACCTGGTGAGTGAACTAGAGGTCTCCTGAGCCTCGGGGCCGCTCAGCCGGCTGGCGCGCCCGCCGCGACGACCCAGGTGTCGGACCCGCGCAGCAGGCGATCCAGGTCGCCTTCGCCGGAGGCCGCGACGGCCGCGTCCAGTTGGTCGGACATCAGACCGTCGTAGGTGGGGCGCTGCACGGAGCGGAACACCCCGAACGGGGTGTGCCCGAGATCAGAACCCGACAGGCGGGACAGGCCAAAGGCGTAGGACGGGTCCTCGGTCGTCGGATCGTGGACGACGATCCCGTCGTCGTCGGCGCAGGCGACCTCGGCAACGCCGAGGACACCGCTGTTCGGGTCCCGTACGACGCCTCGGTGCCCGTCCTTGCCGAACCGGATCGGTTGGCCCGTGACCAGGGGGATGATCGCCTCGTCACGGGTCCCTGGGTCCTTGAGGACCTCGAAGGCGCCGTCGTTGTAGATATTGCAGTTCTGGTAGATCTCGATGAAGGCCGCGCCCTTGTGCTCGTGGGCTGCCCGCAACACCGAGAGCAGGCCGGCGCGGTCGGAGTCCATGGCCCGAGCCACAAAGGTGGCTTCCGCGCCGATCGCCAGCGACAGCGGGTTGAAGGGCGCGTCCAGCGAACCCATCGGCGTCGACTTGGTGACCTTGCCCAACTCCGAGGTGGGGGAGTACTGCCCCTTGGTCAAGCCGTAGATCCGGTTGTTGAACAGCAGGATGGTGAGATTGACGTTGCGCCGAAGCGCGTGGATGAGGTGGTTGCCGCCGATGGACAGGGCGTCGCCGTCGCCGGTGACCACCCACACCGAGAGCTCCGGCCGGGAGACGGCAAGCCCGGTGGCGATCGCGGGTGCGCGGCCGTGAATCGAATGCAGCCCATAGGTATTCACGTAGTACGGGAACCGCGACGAGCAGCCGATCCCGGACACGAACACGATGTCCTCACGCCGGATGTTCATCTCCGGCAAGAAGGACTGCACCGTGTTCAGGATGATGTAGTCACCGCAGCCGGGACACCAGCGGACCTCCTGGTCGGTCTTGAAGTCTTTGGGCTTGAGGGTCGGCATCCCGATCTCGATCCCGGTCATCGCGTCATGCTCGCTGTCGCCTCCGTCACTTCGGTGATCACGCCGTGCAGTACGTCAGCCAGTTCGGCTGCGCGAAAAGGCAAGCCGCGCACCTGGTTGTAACCGACGATGTCCACCAGGTACTCGGCCCGAAGCAACAGGGCGAGCTGGCCGAGGTTCATCTCCGGTACGACGACCCGCTCGTAGCGCCGCAACACCGGACCCAGGTCGCTCGGGATCGGGTTGAGATGGCGCAGGTGAGTCTGGGCGATCTCCAGCCCGTCCGCGCGCAGCCGACGGCAGGCCGCGCCGATCGGCCCGTACGTCGAACCCCAGCCCAGCACCAGCACCCGGGCCGATCCGGTCGGGTCGTCGACCTCGGTCGGCGGCAGGCTGTCGGCGATCCGATCCACCTTGGCCTGGCGGGTACGCACCATGTAGTCGTGGTTGGCGGGTTCGTAGTTGATCTCACCGGCCCCGTCGGACTTCTCCAGCCCCCCGAGGCGGTGCTGCAGCCCGGTCGTACCCGGAACTGCCCACGGGCGGGCCAGCGTCGCCTGGTCCCTTTGGTAGGGCAGGAACTCCCCGTCCGGACCGTTCGGCTCGGTGGCGAAGGGCCGGCGAAGATCAGGCAGGTCAGCGGAGTTCGGCAGCAGCCAGGGTTCCGAGCCGTTGGCCAGATAGCCATCTGAGAGCAGGAACACCGGCGTCATGTACGTCGTCGCGATCCGTACCGCTTCGAGCGCGGCGTCGAAGCAGTCCGACGGTGAGCGCGGCGCCACGATTGGCACCGGAGACTCCCCGTTGCGCCCGAACATCGCCATCAGCAGGTCGGCTTGCTCGGTCTTGGTCGGCAGTCCGGTCGACGGGCCGCCACGCTGCACGTCGACGACCACCAGTGGCAACTCCATCGAGACCGCCAGCCCGATCGTCTCGCCCTTCAGCGCCACACCTGGACCGGATGTCGTCGTCACGCCGAGGGCTCCACCGAACGAAGCGCCAAGGGCGGCACCGACTCCGGCGATCTCGTCCTCGGCCTGGAAGGTCCGGACGCCGAAGGACTTGTGCCTGGACAGCTCGTGCAGGATGTCGCTGGCCGGAGTGATCGGGTACGCGCCGAGGAACAGCGGTAGACCACAACGCTGGGCGGCGGCGATCAGCCCGTAGGCCAGGGCCAGGTTTCCGTTGATGTTGCGATAGACGCCGGGCGGCATTTCGGCCGGCTTGATCTCGTACGAGACCGCGAACGCCTCGGTCGTATCGCCGTAGTTGTAGCCGGCCCGGAACGCAGTCACGTTGGACTCGGCGATCTCGGGCTTGGCGGCGAAGCGCTTCTCGAGGAAGGCGATCGTGCCCTCGGTCGGCCGGTTGTACATCCAGGACAGCAGACCCAGGGCGAACATGTTCTTCGCCCGCTCGGCCTCCTTCTTGCCCAACCCGGAATCCTTGAGGGCCTCCAGGGTGAGCGAGGTCAGCGGCACCGAGATCAGCTGGTAGTCGGCCAGCGAGTCGTCCTCGAGCGGGTTCGCGGTGTAGCCCACCTTGGTCAGGCTGCGGCCAGCGAATTCGTCGGCATTGGCGATGATCGTCTTCCCGCGTGGCAAGTCCCCGAGGTTTGCCCGCAGGGCCGCCGGGTTCATCGCCACCAGGACATCCGGCGCATCGCCGGGAGTCATGATGTCGTGATCGGCGAAGTGCAGCTGGAAAGAGGAAACCCCCGGCAAGGTGCCGGCCGGCGCGCGGATCTCGGCTGGAAAGTTCGGCAGCGTCGACAGGTCATTGCCGAACGAGGCGGTCTCAGCGGTGAACCGATCGCCGGTGAGCTGCATCCCGTCGCCGGAATCGCCGGCCAGCCGGATGACCACCCGGTCGATATGGAGAACTGGCTTGGTCACAAGGGTGGCGACCTCCACGGCCGGATAGGTCGACCCGTACGAGTACCCATGTCCGCACATCGTATTCGCGTTCCGGCACGATGGTCGGGTGTGTTGCGTGCCGCAGCACGCTGTCCCGACAACCGGAGGCTCGATGAGCGGCTATGTCACCGTCGGGGTGCTGCTCGTGGTCGGCATCGTCGTGATCGCCGGTGCCGGCGCGCTGAATTCGTTGCTGAGCCCCACAAGGACTGTCGGTAGCGAGGGCTTCACGACGTATGAGAGCGGCGTCGATCCGGTCGGCGAGGGGTGGGCCCAGTCGCAGATCCGCTACTACGTGTACGCGTTCCTCTACGTGATCTTCGCGGTCGAGGCAGTCTTCCTCTTTCCGTGGGCCACCATCTTTGCGGACCCGGGCTTCGGTACGACGGCGCTGGTGGAGATGGCGGTGTTCGTCGGCCTGCTTGCCCTGGTGCTGCTCTACGTGTGGCGCAAGCGCGTCCTCACCTGGACCTGATGCTTCCCGCACTCCCTGGTGAGGGTAAGTGGTGACAATGGAGCATCTTATTAACACTTATGGGTTAAGTGTTGATATGATCTCGTCATGTCGACAGATCGTCGCAGCTCTCCTGCCTGGCCGACGGTCCGCTGGGAGGAGCGAGACTGGGCGCCGCGGATCCCTCCCGACATGGTCCCGCGCACCGTGCGAGAGCGCCACCGGGGTCCGTACCGTGCCGCGGTCGTTCCGCCGATCGCCGACCTCGACCCGCACATTCCCACCGGCGTCGTCGCGCTGGCTGATGAGGCGACCGCCGAAATCGCACGTTTCGATGCTGAGATCGGCGCAGAGGTCGTTCCATTTTCCGCCGTCCTGCTGCGCTCGGAATCAGCCTCGTCGTCAATGATCGAGAACCTGACGTCAGGCGCGGAGGCCATCGCGCTCGCCGAACTGGGCAGTCGAGAAAAACGCAACGCGACGGAGATTGTCGGCAACGTCGCAGCAATGAACGCAGCTATCGCTCTGGCTGACCGGCTCGACGCGGACGCCGTACTGCACGTGCATGCAGCACTCATGCGCGACCACCCGGCAGAAACGCCAGGCGTTTGGCGCACGCAGCAGGTGTGGATCAGTGGCGATTCGTTCGGCCCACACGAAGCGACGTTCATTCCCCCGCACCACAGCCGTGTGGTCGAGTCAATCGACGATCTTGTGCGCTTTACCCAGCGCTCGGACCTACCGCTGCTCGCCCAGGCTGCGATCGCGCATGCACAGTTCGAGACCATCCACCCGTTCACCGACGGCAACGGCCGCACCGGACGCGCGCTGATCCATGCCATGTTGCGCGGACATGGCCTGACCAGGAAGGTCACGGTGCCGGTGTCGGCCGGGCTGCTTGCCGACACTCAAGCCTACTTCGACACGCTCACCGCCTACCGCGAGGGCGATCCGGCGCCGATCGTTGCGAAGTTGGCCAACGCATCATTCGCCGCTGTCGCCAACGGACGCCTGCTCGTCTCCGATCTGAACCGGATCCGCGAGGCGTGGAACGACAAGCTGGTCGCCCGTCGCGGCTCCGCGGCCCGCCGACTGGCCGATGTCCTGTTGCGGCAGCCGGTCATCGACGCCGCCGTCGTGGCTGACGAGTTAGGCACATCTGTCGCAGGCGCGCTGCGACCGATCAGGCCGCTCGTCGAGGCCGG
>Ga0183260_10001187_pt1 | contig 22031 bp, 20 predicted proteins | sample AntDrymUQ4972206_2_FD_129768 | JGI IMG/M metagenome (GOLD analysis project Ga0183260, IMG submission 129768) | Polar desert sand microbial communities from Dry Valleys, Antarctica - metaG UQ497 (22.06) (version 2) (version 2) | ecosystem: Environmental > Terrestrial > Soil > Desert | place...
CGCCCGGCCGCCGCCGTGGTAGGTCCCCCGCAGCACCGCGACGTCGGCGTAGTCGCGACCGACGCCGAGCTTCACGTGCTGGCCGGTGCACGGCGTGCCGAGGGTGGCGTCGACGCCGATCCACCCGTACGGCGGGATGTAGGCCTCGACACGAGATCCGAGAGAGGAGAAGCGATGACGATTGCCGACATCGGCCACTGCGCCGGGAGCGGCGCGGCACCGATCGACGGCACCACCGAGCCGGGTGACCCGTCGACCGCCGTCTGCCCCGCGTGCTCCGGCCGCGTCGAGTTGCGCGCCGACGGCGCTCTGTCGTTCCACGAGTCGTCGCCGCTCGAGGAGCGGGAAGAGGTGTCCGGGACGCAGGACTGAGCTCGGTCGGGGCGCCGAAGCCGCGGAACGCAGCCCCGCGTACTCCCGAACGCATAGCGTGGCCGAAGCGTGGCGACCCCCCGCTCGATCCAGCGCACGTATCTCCTGCTGCTCCTCGGCAACACGCTCGCCGCGTCGCTGATCTGGGGCATCAACACGATCTTCCTGCTCGATGCGGGCCTCTCGAACCTCGAGGCGTTCGCCGCCAACGCTTTCTTCACAGCCGGGATGGTGCTCTTCGAGGTGCCGACGGGCATCGTCGCCGACACGGTCGGCCGGCGCGCGTCGTACCTCCTCGGGACGCTGACCCTCTCGGCCTCGACGCTTCTCTACGTCCTCCTCTGGGTCGTCGAGGCGCCGTTCTGGCAGTGGGCGCTCGTCTCCGTCTTCATCGGGCTCGGGTTCACGTTCTTCTCCGGCGCCGTCGAGGCATGGCTCGTCGATGCGCTCGCCGCAACCGGCTTCACCGGTGATCTCGAGGGGGTGTTCTCGAGGGGTCAGATCGTCTCCGGCGTCGCGATGCTCACCGGGTCGATTGCAGGCGGCTTCCTCGCCCAATACCTGGGGCTCGGGGTGCCGTTCGTCCTCCGCGGCGTCGTTCTCGTCGTGATGTTCGTCGCCGCCTTCGCGCTGATGCACGACCTGGGCTTCACACCCGACCGGAGCCTCGGCCTCGTCGCCGAGATGCGCCACGTCGTCGCCGACTCCGTCGAGTACGGGTGGCGCGTCCCCGCGGTCAAGTGGCTCATGGTCGAGGCGCTCTTCACCGGCGGGGTCGGCATCTACGCCTTCTACGCCCTCCAGCCCTACCTCCTCGAGCTCTGGGGCGACCCCGAGGCGTACCAGATCGCCGGTCTCGTGGCCGCGATCGTCGCCGGTGCGCAGATCCTCGGCGGGATCCTCGCGCCCCGGATCAGACACCTCTTTCACCGCCGGACCTCGGCGCTGATCGCACTCGCGGCGCTCAACGTCGTGACACTCGGCCTGCTCGGAGTCGTCGACAGCTTCTGGGGCGTGACCAGCCTGATCGTCGTCTGGGGCCTGGTCTTCGCGGCGACGATGCCGATCCGCCAGGCGTTCCTCAACTCGCTCATTCCCTCGCGCCAGCGGGCGACGATCCTCTCCTTCAACTCGCTGATGGGCTCGAGCGGCGGCGTGTGGGCCCAGCCGGTCCTCGGTCGAGCGGCCGACGTCTGGGGATACGGTCCCTCGTACCTGATCGGGGCCGGAATCACCGTGTTCGCTCTGCCTCCACTCGCCCTGGCGCGAAGACAGAACACGGTCGCGGACACCTTGAAGCGGGGCGTCACCGAGCCGGAGGAGAATCTGCCGGCGAGCACGGCTCAGCGCACGGCGGGCCCCGAGTAGACGGGGTCGAGCGGAGGCTCCGGCTCGCTCGGAGCACGTGACCTCGTCGCGAGCACCGAGCCGGCCAGCACGAGCACGAAGCCGATCCCCATCCCGATCGTGAAGCTCTCGTCGAGGATCGCGACGCCGAGCACGGCAGCGACAGCTGGGTTGACGTACGTGATCACCGTTGCGCGCACAGGCCCGATCTCGGCGATCAGCGCGAAGAAGACGAGGAACGCGACGGCCGTGCACACGACGGCAAGGCCCACGACGGAGCCGAGCGCCTCGGCCGACGGCACTTCCTCCGGGACGCTGAACGCCGCAATGGGGACGTAGACAAGTGCGGTCACCGCCAGCGACGCAGCGATCACGCCAAGAGCCGGTACGCCCGTGAGCCAGCGCTGCAGGATCACCGGGCCGACTGCGTAGCAAACGGCGACGAGGCCGATCTGGATGACCGGCAGGACGCTCGTGTCGCCGAGGTTGACACCGACGATCGCCGCCACACCAGCCACGCCGAGAGTGAGGCCGATTCCCGTCGCCAGGCCGAACCGCTCACGGTCACCGGTCGTGGTCGCGATGAGCACGGCGACGAGCGGCACGGCCGCGACCAGAAGGCCGGTGAGCGAGCTGGAGACCTCCGTCTCGGCCGCACCCAGGAGCACCCACGGGATCGCTATCTCGATCGCGGCGAACGCGAGCACCGGCAGCCAGTACGGGAGGAGCGGTCGCAGCTCCTGTCGCGCGACGGCAAGGGGAAGGAGGAGCGCCGCCCCGATCGCCGTGCGCCCGAGCACGAGCATGGCCGGGCTCATCTCCTCCACCGCGACCTTGATCAGGAGATACGGGATCCCCCAGATGACGCACATCGCGGCGAACAGCACCGCTCCGCGGCGCGTCATCGACCCTCCGAGGAGTGCGCGTGCTGCTGCACGTCGTCCACGCTACGGGCGCGCCGAAGCAGTGAGCCAGAAGGAAATCTGCTCGAGTCGAGCAGTCGGTCGATTCGTCTCCGACACGACGCCGCTAGTCAAACGCCGCCCCGCAACTTCTCGACGACGACCAGCTGAGCGTCGTCCGCGGCGTCGAGCACATCCCCCGGGAGAAGAAGTCGTGCGGGGTGCGGTCGAGGCGAACACGTTCGACCGGCACGCCCGCTCCACGCAAGCGGTTGGCGCAGAGCTCCGCATCGTCGCGAAGCGGGTCGAGCTCCGCAGTGATGACGAGTGCGGTTGCGGATCTCTCGTGCCCGTCTCGGTGGCGACCACCCGGGTGCCGGGCGACGGCGCGGGCTCCGGTCAGTGCTACTTCGCCAGGAAGGCGAGCACGAATGCCTTACCGCGCGGGAGCTCGAGCAGCGAGGAGCCGTGCACGGCGCCGGGAAGACGGAGGATCGCCTTGTCCTCGGCCAGGGCGTTCCTCGTCAGCGTCCGGGCGTCGGTCGCGAACGGCCGGTCCAGGATCCCGACGAGGAAACGGGCCGGCACGCGTGAGCGCTTCACGGCACGGAGGGCGTCGAGGCCGTTGTACGTCGCGGGTGCGGAGAGGCTGACCACGCCGTCGACCCGCGGGACGATCGAGGCGGCGGCGACCAGCACTGCAGTGGCGCCCATCGAGGCGCCGATGAGCTTGATCCGCGTCGCCCCGTCGGCCCTGAGCCGCGCGACCGCCGCGGCGATGTCACGGTCGAGGCGCGTACCGGCGCCGCGGCCGACACGCGATGCTCCGTCGCCGCGCAGGTCGATCGAGAGCGTCCGGTAGCCGAGGCCGGCGAGCTCTCGTGCGAAGGGCATGAACTCGCAATGAGAGCTCCCGTACTGGTGCGCAAGCACGACGCCGACTGAGCCGTTGCCGACCTCGACCCCGTATAGCCTCGCCCCGTCGGACGCCCTCAGGGTGACCGCGGTCTCGCCCGGCTCCCGGCACGGGTCGTCGATGCTCGGCCGAGCTACGCTCGTCGAGGGCACGACGAGCGCGAGGGCGGACAACACCATGAGCCACGAACGTCTCATCGATCCAGCTCCTTCAGGGCGGCGTTCGCCCAGTCGACCGCGGCGCGGGCGCGCGCGATCCCGTAGTTGAGGGTCAGGGCGGTGAACTCGTCCGACGCCCCGGCGGCGGTGTCTGCCGCGGCTGGACGCATCGAGCGGTAGACGGCAAGCCGAGACGCGTACGCGTCTCGAAACGCAACGAGCTGCCGTACGAGCGCTTGCCGGTCCGCCTGCGCTCCGAAGAAGAGCTTGAGCAGGAGGATGCTCCGGTCCGGGTCGGACGAATCCTCATCGGCATCGAGCCACGCGCGCACCGCACTACGCCCTCGTGGCGTGATCCGGTAGAGCTGCTTGTCCGGTCGGTCGCGCTGCTCGACCTCGCGCCGCGTCGCGAGACCCATGCCGACGAGTCGGGGCAAGACGACGTAGACCTGCGTCTTGGACGGCTGCCAGATGAAGCCGACCGACGACTCGATCAGCTTTCGCAGGTCGTAGCCGGAGATCGGCCGCGCGAGCCCACCGAGTAGCCCGAGCACGGCGTACTCGGTGAGCGTCAGCCGAACTGTCGTGCGTGCTCCGATAGTCCGTACCGTCATAGTCCGTCGCATACTACACCTCCCAGCGACCGGTCAGATCCGGAGAAGGATGGAGCGTCGGCGAGGGAGTGCAAGGGAGCTCTGGAGCCCCTCGTGTCACCTCGGCAACGCTCTTGCGAGCGTGAGAGATCGCCGGAGATGCGAGACGACGAGTCGCTGTGCTCTCGCCGCACCCTCGGTGTCGCTCGAGAAGAACCCGTGGGTCGCGCCCGCAATCCGCGCCAGCTCCACCTCGACCCCGGCCGCCGCGAGCCGCCGGGCGTAGAACTCGCCCTCGTCGCGCAGTGGATCGTGCTCCGCCGTGAGAACGAGCGCCGGCGGAAGGCCGGTGAGATTGGCGGCGCGAAGCGGCGAGGCGCGCGGGTCGTATCCGTCCTCCGCGCGCGAGAGGTAGTGCGACCAGCACCATTCGACCCCCTGCCGATCGAGCGTGGACGGGTCTCCGCACGTCCGCACCGACTCGGTGTCCGCGCCGTGGAGCAGAGGTGGATAGACGAGGATCTGCGCGACCGGCGAAGGAGCTCCTCGGTCGCGAGTTACGAGCGCGACCGCGGCCGCCAGGTTGGCACCCGCGCTCGTGCCACCGATCGCGAGGCGCGTCGGATCGAGCCCCAGACCGTGTCCCCGCTCGGCGAGCCAAGAGAGGGCGGCGACGCAGTCGTGGAGAGGCTCGGGAAACGGGTGCTCGGGCGCCAGCCGATAGCGCACCGCAGCGATCGCGCAGGGGGTCTCGCGAGCGAGGCGCCGGCAGGCGCTGTCGGCGGCCGCGAGGGTGTCGAGAACCCAGCCGCCGCCCGGGAGCCACACGCAGACGGGAACGGGTTCGAGGTGCTGCGGCTCGTAGAGGCGGATGGGAACCGGGCCGTGGATCTCTGTGATCGAAACTCCGTTCGAGTCATCCGGCAAGAGTGGCATGTCGTCGGCTTGCCGTCGACGTGCCTCCTCGACCGTGAGCTCATGGAGTGGACGCCCGACCACGCGTGGCAGCTCCATCAGCGCGCGAACCCCTCGGGGGCTCCGGGACCACCGCGTTGGGCGGCGTGGAGCGCGGCGCCGAGCAAGGGAGCCTCGTCGATCCGGGCGGCGGGCGCGATCGTCTCCAGCCCGTCGAGTGCCGCGAGCGTCTCTTGGAGCTCGGCGCGCAACAGGTCCCAGGCTCGGGCGATCGACCCCCCAACCACGAGGCAGGTCGCATCGAACGAGACGAGCCACGGCGCGATCACGTCGCCGAGCGCTGCTGCGAGCTCGGAGAAGACCCGTCGTGCGCGCTCGTCACCACCGCGGGCGAGTGTCGCAATCTCTCGAGCATCGAGGGCTGAGGCGCCATACCGCTCGATCAGCGCTTCCCCGGAGATCGTCGCCTCGGCGGGCCGGCCCCGGTAGTCGACGAGGTGCAGGGAGCCCTTCGGTGGGACCAGGGGACCCGTATCGACGACCGACCCCTCATCGAGGAACGCGCTGCCGAGCCCCGTACCCAGGGTGACGCCGACCGCTCGGCGGTGACCCACCGCCGCTCCAACCCACCATTCGCCGAGGAGAAATGCATCGGCATCGTTCACGAACACGATCGACGACGGGGCAGCCTGTAATGCGTCGGAGAGCTCATGTCTCAGATCGACACCGAAGAGCGGTACGAGCTTGTCCGCCAGCAGACAGACGCCGTTGCGATAGTCGAACGGCCCTGGCGCCGCGACGGCGACACGGTCGAAACCGTCGCCCGCGACCTCGGCGGCGGCGCGGGAGATCCTGGACAGCAGGCCCGTTCGATCAGCGTCTCGGGGCAAGGGAAGCCGCACGAAGTCCTCCACGGCGGCCGAGGCGAGGTCGATCCGCCCGGCGCTCACGTGGGTGCCGCCAAGATCGAGCGCGACGATGGTGCCGTCATCGCTCATGGCACGAACGCCTTGACGACCTTGCAGTCCGCTCCCCCGACGCGTCGCAGACGGTACGGCCCCACCGCCGCGGGCACGACGATCGTCTCCGCGTACGAGACCCTGTGCACGTCGCCCGCCGCGGTCTCCACCTGTACCTCGTCGCCCGCCACGAGATTGAGCACATGGAACCTTCCGTCGGTCGAGTCCTCCATCTGCTCGGCGAACTCGAGCCGGTGCACCGCGAAGAAGAGGTCAGGATGCCGGCTGAGCTCGAACTCGGCCCAGCCAGGGCCTTCGCGCAACGATCGAGGCGCGGGAACGAGCTCGGAGACCGCGGCGCCGCTGCGGCCTGCGTCGAGATTGGCGAACGCATGGCGCAGATGCACCGGACGGAGGTCACCCTCGAGGTCACGACGCAACCAGTCGTAGAACCGCAGCGTGTAGAGGTAGGGCGTGGCGCTGACCTCGAGCACCACGTTTCCAGCGCCGCTGGCGTGGGGTGTCCCCGCCGGAATGAGGTAGAGCTGGTGTTCCTCGGCGGTTCTTGTCTCCAGGTGGCGCTCCGGGTCGAAAGCGACGCCGGCGCTCTCCGCCAGCTCGGCATCGCCACGGAAGGCCTCCGCAGCGGCGTCCTCCCGAAGCCCGAGGAACACCTTGGCGCCCGGGGTCGTGCGCATGACGTAGTAGGTCTCGTCCTGCGTGTAGTCGAGACCGAACCTCTCGCGCGCATAGGCGGTGGTCGGGTGGCACTGGAGCGAGAGGTGATCCCCCTCGAGCGTGTCGAGATAATCGAAGCGGATCGGGAAGGAGAGGCCGAACCGGGCAGCGACGTCGTCTCCGAGCACGCGGACGCTCTCCTGCGCCATGAGGAGCTCGAAGCCGATCTCGACGGGCGTCCCGTCCCCGAGCAGGATCCCGCTCTCGGGCGTGATCAGCTCGTACGACCAGGCGAGGTTGGGGGCGTCGGTCTCGATCCCGAGCGACCGCCGGAGCCACTGACCGCCCCATGGACCGGGTAGGAAGCTCGGGCGCGTCCTGAACGGACGCCCCGCGAGGTCGTGGAGCGTCGCGCGGAGCGGCGCGCCGCCGAGCGAGCGCGGCCGTGCCGGCTCACTCACGTCGACGAGGCGGTCGAGCGATGGGAGGAGCGCCTGCTTGTGCCGATCCTGGAGCGGCCAGTCGACGAAGAGCAGCCGCTGCTCGCTCCCCGCGTCTCCCTCGGGCTGCCCGAGGTTGCCCGCGGTGCCTTGGCGAACCGCGGCGAGCGAGACGCGCTTCGGGGTGTCGGCGTACCAGAGCAGGTCGTGCTGGACGAGCGCAGCTCCCGGCCCGAAGACGAGCGTGACGCCGTCGTGCTCCGGAAGCGGCGGGAGCTCGTCGAAGAAGTCGCTCAGCGAGCCGTCGGCGAGCCGCGCGAAGACCGGATCGCCGGGCAGCTCCGAGGCAGCGGTCCGCCGGCAGACCTCGCTCCATGGCACCATCGAGCGGCGAACGTCGACCGTCTCGGCGCGGAGCAGCCCTGCGAGCGGCTCGACGATGCGTTGCCACGGCAGCGCTGCGGGCCCGTCGAGCGCGACGACACGCGCACCGCGTCTCGCGATCTCGGTTGCGAGCGGCGCGTGGCCGAGCTCCACCTCGCCGCCCGAGACGGCATACCGCGGCTCAGGGTCGTACGCCACGCAGGAGGTCGAGGGCGAGCGACGCGCTCCACGAGAACTCGTTCGTGCCGAGCGGTTCACCGGTCGTCGGCTCGTAGTACTCGGAGAACCCCGAGCGCGTGACGAGCTCGAGCGTGAGCCGGCGGAGCTCGTCGGCCTCGGCCCGGAACCCGAAGCGCTCGAGGCCGCGGACGAGAAACCAGTTGACGTTGATCCAGACCGGCCCCCGCCAGTAGTTCCGCGGGTCGTAGTCGGGGCTCGACTTCGAGACCGTCGTAACCGCCCACGGCGCCGTCGGTGCCGGTCCGTGACGCTCGGGGGCGAGCAGATGCTCGTCGACCAGCCGGCGGGCCTGGCGCTCGTCGGGGACACCCGCGTACATGGGAAAGAGGTCGGCCACGGTGCCGGTCACCCCCTCCCCGCCGTGCAGATCGCGTTCGCGATACGCGCCGGCGTCCTCGTCCCACATCGCGCCGAGGGCGCGTCGCAGCCCTGCCGCAGCAGCGCTGGCCCGCTGCGGGTCGGCGCCCGCCTCCTCCTGGAGCGACGCGAGATCGTCCTCGGCCACGGCGAGGATCGAGTTGAGCGGGAGATCCACGTATGCAAACGGAGCGGAGGCCGGTACCTCGGGTCGATAGTCGCGCTCGCGCAGCCAGTGGACGAGCGCGAGGTACCGGCGGTAGTCGAGGTCGGACGGCCGCTCGTCCGCGGCGACCTGCTGCGTGTCCGTGCGCTGGATCCGCTCCACGCCCTCGATGTCGATGCGGGCGAGCGCCCGGTCGAAGCGCGGCGCGTTGTCGGCCGACTCCCAACCGTGGAAGATCGCCATGAGCCCGGATCCGGCGTCCTTCCGCTCACGGTGGAACCAGCGGTGCCACGCCTCGAGCTTCGGTATCACCTCGTCGAGAAAGGCCCTGTCGGGCGCCGCCTCGTGAAGCACCCGGACCGCGGTGGCGAGGACGGGTGGCGCGGTCAGACCGCTTGTCGCGACGTCGGGAGCACCCTCACAGCCGCCCGAGTCCCACACCTCGGGTCCCGGCCAGTAGGCCACCGGCTGCGGATGGAAGACCATGTGCGGGACCATGCCGTCGGCCCATTGGCCGCGGAGGAGCGAGCGAACCTCGGTGCGTGCTCGTTCTGGAGCGACGCCCGCGAGACCGATGACGACGAACGCCGAGTCCCAGTTCCACTGCCACGGATAGAGACGCTGCGACGGCTTGACGAACTCACCCATGTCGTTCCGATCGAGGACTGCGAGTGCGTCGTCGGCGAGGCTCATAGATCAACCTCGGCTGGCCTATGAGCGGGAAGGGGTGTGAGGAACCGGGCGGTTCTCCACGCTCCGGAAGGAGGGGGCACGTGGGGGAAGCATGGTTGCCCGTGAAGAGACGGCGTCTCTCCCGGGAGCGAGCCGAAGGCGCGCGAGGCTCACGCGTCGCCGCCGATCGTCGCTGGCTCCGGCTCGGCGCGCTGGACGAGCTGCGTCGTGCGCACGTAGCGGGTCGCGAGCTCGGGCTGCGCTATCTGCATGCGGCGCGGCGGCAGCCCGCGGACCATCGCCTCGAGGTCGTCGACGACGAATCGGCCGAGCTCCCACAGCGCCTCCTGGACGAGACCCGCCCGGTGTGGCGACAACACGACACCTGGCGCGTTCCGGATCGCGTGATCCGCCGCGAAGGGCTCCGACGGGTAGACGTCGACCGCGGCGCGGAAGCGACCGGCGAGGGCGAGCTCGGTCAGCGCCTCGAAGTCCACCACGTGCGCCCGACTCACGAGTACGAGGACTGCGTCGGTGGACAGCAGCTCGAGCCGCTCTCGTGAGAGCAGCGCCTCGTTCTCGGTCGTGGGCGTCGCCAGCACGAAGATCACCCGCGAAGTCCCGAGGAGGCGATCCAGCTCCGCCGGCTCGACGCGCTCCTCGCGGAGGTACGCGTCGGTCAGCCACGGGTCGTACGCGCAGACGTCACAGTCGAACGGCTCGATCAGAGCTCTGAGGCGTCTGCCGATCGAGCCGAAGCCGACGAACCCGATCCGCTTGCCGAAGAGGGAGAAGGTGTCGAGGCCGTCGGCGGAACTCAGCCACTGCTCGTCCCCGGCGCGCATTGCCCGGTCTCCGGCCACGATGTCGCGGCTCGACGAGATCGCCAGACCGAGTGCCAGCTCGGCTACGGCGCCGGCAAACGCGGGCGCGGCCGAAAGAACACGGATGCCGCGCTCGAAGCAGAGCGCGTAGTCGAGCTCCGGTGGCCAACCCCCCGAGACCGTGAGGATCGCGCGAAGGTTCTCGGCCTCGTCCAGGACGGCTCCGTAGCGCCACCCGGCGCTCACGATCGCGAACGCGTGGGGAAGAGCCTCGCGGAAATCGACGGTCGGCATAGGCTCGTCGCGCCCCCACACCACATCGACGGCGTCGGTGAGTCGCCGCTCATCCTCGGGGGAGAACACGTCACCCATCGCCCGAAAGTGGGGGTCGACGATGACCTGGGCCGGTTCAGACATGGCTGGTCGGGTGCCGATCTCGTCCGAGGGTCGGCGAGCTGCCACGCCGAGGCGCGCGTTCGAGCGCGACCGGCCGCCCGTCGTGCTCGGCCGAGCGGCAGGCAGCAAGCGTCAGCTCGAGCGAGAGCAGGTTGTGACGCGCCGAGTTGTACGGTTCCCGCTGCTCGGCGATTGCCGTGACGAGCTCGCCCATGGCTCCCGCGAACCCGTCGGTGTGCCAGGAGCCGTTGAGCTGGAACCGCGTGGTTCGTCCGTCGCGCTCGAGCTCGAGCGACTCCGATCCCGGAACGGGGCCGGCCCCGAGGACGGAGCCACGAATCGTCCCCTCGGAGCCGTGAATCCAGTGGAGCTTGCGAGGACGCGTCGTCTCTGCGCACCCGACGCCCCGGATGAGCGCGCTCGAGCCGTCCTCGTAGTCGATCGTCGCCCAGGCGCCCCATGGTGCCCTGCTCTCGGCCGGCTGGTTCGGTGTCCTGTACTCGAGTGCCCGAACCGATCGAGCGGTCTTCCCGTCGAGCCAGCAGCGGGTGATGTCGAACCAGTGAACCGAGTAGTCGTAGAGGACGAGATGCTCGATCTCGTCGAACACCGTCCCGAGCGTGAAGCCGTAGTTGTGGTGGTAGAGGTGCGTGACCGCGACGACGTCGCCGATCGCGCCCTGCTCGATCAGGAGCGTCGCCGCTCGCCAGGCAGGCGCCCAGCGCCCGTTCTGGTTGACCGCGAGCATGAGCCCCAGGCGCTCGGCCTCCTCGACGAGCTCGCGCGCCGTCTGCAGATCGGGAGCGAGCGGCTTCTGCGCCAGCACGTGCTTGCCCGCTGCCAGCGCCTGCCGAACAAGCGCGGGACGCACGTCGGGGTGCGTCGCGACATCCACGATCTCGATCTCCGGATGGCTCAGGAGCTCGTCCAGCTCGTCGAAGACGGTCTCGACGCCGAATCGCTCGCGAACGCCCTCGGTCGCCTCACGTCGTATGTCGTACACACCCACGACACGCTGGCCGTAGCGTGCGTAGCCGGGGAGATGCGCCGTCTTGACGATTTCGCCGCACCCCACGATGCCGATCCCAGGGCGATAACCCTCCGGGAACGACGGCCCGTACTCGAACTCGGCGTCGAGTGCGCTCTGAACCGGGCTCCCCGTGACACCGACCATGATTTGTCATTCATCCATAGCAAATTTGGGAGGCGACCCGCTGGCCACGAGCGCCGACGCCCCATCGTGAGTGCAGAGCCCCGCGAGCGGACGACCGGCGCCTGTGGTCAGCCCCCGTCCTGGCTCACGTGGTCACGACCGCCGTCTCGGTGGCGAACTCTTCCGTTCCCGTGTGAATCGCCACACCGGTGTCGCGATCCATCCAGCGGATGCGTGAGGGCTCGAGACGCAGCCAGACATCGCTCTCCGGCTGCGGGAAGAGGTCGGGCTGGATCGACACCTTCAAGGTGTCCGCGCCGCAGCGCACCGTCAGGAGGTTGTGGGAGCCGAGCGGCTCGAGCACGATCACCTTCGCGCGCACGAGCCCGTCGGCAGCCGCGGTCTCGACGCCGATCGCCTCAGCGCGGATCCCGAGCAGGAGGTTGTGCCCCGCGAGCGCCGCGGTCTCGCCGGTCAGCTCGAACGCCCCGCCGCTGAGCTTGGCGTTCGAGGCGCCACCGTTCGCGGACACCTCGGCTTCGAGAAAGTTCATCGGCGGATTGCCGATGAACCCGCCGACGAACGTGTCGGACGGATTGTCGTACACCTCGAGTGGGTTACCGAGCTGGACGATGCGACCCTTGTTCATGACCGCGATCCGGTCGCCCATGCTCAGCGCCTCGATCTGGTCGTGCGTGACGTAGATCGTCGTCGCGTCGAGGTTCTGCAGGAGCGTCTTGAGCTCGGCACGCATCTCCAGGCGAAGCAGGGCGTCGAGGTTCGAGAGCGGCTCGTCCATCAGGAGGACGTCGGCCTTGGTCGCGATTGCGCGGGCCACGGCCACGCGTTGCCGTTGGCCGCCCGAGAGCTGTGACGAGTACCGGTCGAGCAGCTCCTCGATGTGGAGGAGCCCCGCGGAGGAGCGCACCCGCTCGTCGATCACGGGCTTCTTCTCCCTCTGCATGCGGAGCCCGAAGGCGATGTTGTCGTACACCTTCATGTGCGGGAAGACGGCGTAGCTCTGAAAGACCATCGCGATGCGGCGTCGCCTTGGGGGGAGGTCAGTGGAATCGCGATCGCCGATAAAGACACGGCCGTCATCGACCCGCTCGAGCCCCGCCAGGCAGCGCAGGAGCGTGGTCTTGCCACAACCAGACGGCCCCAGCAGCACGACGAACTCACGGTCGCGAACCTCGAGGTCGACACCGTCCACGGCGGCGAACTTGCCGAAGCTCTTTCGCACGGCCTGGAACCGGATCTCAGACATTCCCTAGCGCCCCTTTCGAGCCGGCGCGGTCGTCCCGGTCGGCCATGTCAGCGAGCCACCCGGCCCCACGTCGTGAGCAGGTACTTGCGGATGAAGAAGATGACGACCAACGCCGGCGCGAGCAGAAAGAATCCGCCGGCCAGGCGATACGGCAGCGGTGAGGTGTCGAGCGCCGCCAGCATCTGCGCCGGCAGAGTCCGCTCCCGCAGGGTCAGGAGAGCCGCGGCAAACACCTCGTTCCAGGACGTGACGAAGACGAAGATCGCCGACGCGGCGACCCCCGGCAGAGCGAGCGGAAGCGCGACCTTGCGAAACGCCGAGAGCCGATTGCAACCGAGCGTCATCGCCGCCTCCTCCAGCTCGTACGAGATGCCCGCAAAGACGCTCGCCGTCACGAGCACGGTCAGCGGCAGCGTGAAAGCGACGTGCGCCAACGCCACGCCTATGACCGTGTCGTCGATCCCGACGCGGAGGTACGTGACGGCGAGCGGGATGGCGATGATGATGAGCGGGAACGCGCGCGTGCTCACGAGCGCGAGCTGGAAGGGATTGCCCCCGCGGAACGTGAAGCGCGCAAGCGCGTATCCGGCGGGGGTCCCGATCGCCAGGCAGAGGACGATCGTGATCGCGGCGACGTACGCACTTCGGAGGAGCGAGTCCGTGACGCCGTCCGACTCGAGGAAGATGTTCATCGACTCCATCGAGGCATCCGTCGGGACGAGGTTCTTCGGGTACTCGTAGACGGCATCGAAGCTCGAGAACGCCGAGATGGTGATGAGGTAGATCGGCGCGAGGATGAAGGCCGCGACGGCGAGCGCCGCGACATAGGCGAAGACGCGGCCGACCCGGATCCGCGGCAGCGCCATCAGCGGAGCCTCCGCTCCCTCGGCGTGCGCAGCGCGACGAGGACGACGGCGGCGGCAGCGAGGGAGAGACCGAGGATGACCATCGAGTATGCGGCGGCGACGTGCTCGTTCTCGTTCGTCGCCTGCCACTTGTAGGCCTCGGCGGCCAGCACCGTCGCACCCGAGCCGGTCAACGCGATGACGACGGCGAAGACCTCGAAGGCGAAGATCAAGCGGAGCAGGAGCGCGACCTGGATCGAGGGCTTGAGCATGGGGAAGATCACGTGCCGGACGCGCTGGAAGAAGCCTGCGCCGAACACCTCCGCGGCCTCGGTGTAGTCCTTCGGGATCGCCTGGAGGCCGGCAAAGAGGATGACCATCATGAACGTCGTCGAGCGCCAGATCTCGGCGGCGGCGACGGCGATCACGAGCTGCGTCTTCGAGGTCGGGTCGAGGAAGATGAACGGTTGCTCGAGCACCCCCACGCCACCGAGGATGGTGTTGAGGTAGCCGCGCTCGGTGAAAATCGCCGACCAGGCGATGCCGGCCGCGAGATCCGAGATCGCAAGCGGGAGCAGGAAGATGTAGAGGAAGAGACCGCCGCCGCGAAGCCTCGCGTTCAGAAGCAGCGCCATCCCGAGCGCAAGGACGAACTGGATCGGCACGACGACGAGAATCAGCAGGAAGGTGAAGCTCATCGCCTCCCCGAAGGCCGCGTCGTCGACCATCGTCCGGAACGCGGTGAAGCTCCAGGCACCGGTCTCGTCCTGCAGGGCGAGCCCGAAGCCCTGGATCATCGGCCACACGAAGAAGACACCGAGGTAGGCGACGGTGGGAAGGATCAGCCAGTAGGGCAATCCCTCCCACCGCCGTTTCCGGCGCGTGAGCGGAGCGGTCTCTTGGGCTATCGACGTCACGCGCGATCGGTGTCCTTGCCGGTCTCCGTCCTACCTCACGCGGCAGGCGGCTTTGCCACTCGGCGGGTCGGGCGCCCAGCACGGCGCGCCTGTCTTGTCGAAGATCCCCTGCAGGAGAGCGCCCTGCTCAGCGAGCACTGTCCGGACGTTCTCGTTGTTTCGGACGATGCGGGTGAACGTGTCGCGATAGATCTTGCTGAAGTTCCCGCCTTCGGCCCCGATCCCGATCGGGAGCAGCGCTTGGACGGCATCCGGCGCTTTCTGCTGCTTCCGCACCGCGGCCGCCTCTGCGAGCAACCCGGGTGAGATCCTCTTCGACAGCCGCCCACCGACGGCCGGGAAGAACCCGCTGATGGAGAGGATCTGCGCTTGGGCACCGAGCGTCAGCATGTGACGGGCCAACGCCGCGGCACCTGCGGGGTTCGGTGCGTTCTTCGGGATTGCGAGCCCGACGATGACCGGCATGTACGACCGCGCCTTCGGGCCCTTCGGGACCGGGAACGCAACGAGGTCGCCCGGCCGCTGGTCGAGCGCCGTCTTCAATCGAGCGACATGATCCCAGCCCAGCAGGACTTCCTCGCTGAGGAGCGGATCCTGCATGAACGCATAGGTCAGCGACTGCGGGTGCGTGTACTGCCAGAGCTGTTTCATGTATTCCCACGCCGCCACAGCCTCCGTCGAGCGGAAGCCCGTGACGAAGCCGCCGGTGAACGATGGCACGAGGAAGCCCTGGAGGAAGCGGTGCATCAGGCCCGTATCGCTGGCCGGCAGACCAAAGCGGTTCTGCCCTGTCTTCTCCCTGATCGTCTTCGCCCACTGGAACAACTGGCCGTAGGTGAGCGCGTCGATGTTGGCGCCCTTGGGCATGTACTTGAGCACGTCCTTGTTGGCGACCATCACGTAGGTCGCCTGAGAGTGCGGAAGGTAGTACTGGGTCTTCGTCCCGAGCTTCCCGATCTTGACGAGCGGGGCGGGCAGGTTCTTGACCTGCTTGCCCAGGGCGTCGAGGCCGCGGATGAGACCCTCGTTCTGGAACGTCACGAAGTCCCCGTGGAGACCGACGAGCAGGTCGATGTTGCCCTTCCCACCCGCCTTCGCCTCCGCCCTGACGCGGTCGACGAAGTTCGCCGGGTTGCTGATCGGCGCGAAGACCGGATCGACGTCCCCGTTGAAGCCCCTGAAGACGTACTTGCGAATCCCCTCCTGCTCGGCGATCCCGCCGAACTGGCCGAAGAATGCGGTGACCTTGCCGGCGACCGCGGACGAGCCCGCGGACGCGTGCTGCGCGGTCAGAAGTCCACCCGCGGCGAGCGCCCCACCCGCGATCGCCGCCCGGCCGAGCATCGTCCGCCGGTCGATCGGCTCCTCCCAGCCGAAGCTGTCGTTACTCACGTCGCTCATCTCACTCCCTCCGTTCGTGACTCGAAATTGACGTGCGGTCCATGGACCGCGCGATCGCGGCGTCCTCCATGCGCGCTCCTTTTGTCTCCTGCTCGATCGAGAGGATGTCCAGCATCAGCCCCGCCGTCCAAGCGAAGCTCTCGCCCCCATGACCGGCTCCCGTGACGGGGCTGTAATGCTCCCAGAACCCGCCGCGACTCAGCTCGATCAGCCCCTGCCGAAGCTGCGCGGCGAGCAGCGGGAATCCGTACCGGTCGAGCCCGCGTTGCAGGACCCAGTTGAGGATCGGCCAGACCGGGCCACGCCAGTAGCGCGTCGGTTGGAACCCTGGATCGTCGGGCGGCAGGCTCGTCACCGCCCAGCCGGCTGAGCCCACCTCCACGCGCGACCCGGCAAGACGCTCGATCATCTGCCGCGCCCGCTCCCCGGTCGGGACGCCGGCATACAGGGGAGCGAGCCCCGCGGCCGATCGCGCCTCGACGTGGCTCTCGCCCTCGAGGTCGTAGTCGACGTAGAGCGCGTCCACCTCGCTCCAGAGCCTCGTCTCGAGACCGAGGGCCGTCTGTTGCGCCCACGCTTCGAACGGCTCGGGGTCAGAGCCGAGCACCCGCGAGATCTCGGCCAGGTCGCGATTCGCCTGCACGAGGAGTGAGTTGAAGAGGACGGACTGCACGGCGAACGGCGTCTCGTCCTGGATCCGGTCAGCACGGTAGTCAAGCTCGCGAAAGAGCCCGACGAGGTAGACGTAGCGGTCGTACTCGGCGTCGGTCGGCCGCTCGGTGGGATTGGCGAGCTCGATGTCCACCCGCTGATACGGCGGAATCTGCGCTGCCGTGGGATCGAGACGGGCAAGGGCCTCGTCCCAGAGCGGAGAGTTGTCCATTCCCGATTCCCACGGATGCCAGATCTCCGCCAGCCCCTCCCCGTTCCGGGTTCGCTCGCGATAGAGATAGGAGTGCCAGGCGGCCAGTTTCGGCGCGAGCTCAGCGAGGAAGGCGGTCGCCCGCTTCCGATCGGCGGACAACCGATAGAGACGCAGTGCCGCGGTCGCATGAAGCGGCGGCTGGGCGATACCCGAGGTCCTGACGTTCTCCGGAGCCTCAGGCGAGCGCTCGGTCTCCCAGAAGTCGGGGCCCGGGAAATATCGGCCGTCGCCTTCGGCGAAGACGATGTGCGGCAGCAGACCGTTTGCCCACTGTCCCGCGAAGAGCGACCGGAGCTCCGTCTCGGCCCGCGCCTGATTCCAGCGTGCGTAGCCCATCGCGATGCACGCCGAGTCCCAACTCCACTGATGCGGATAGAGAGGGGAGGGCCGCGTCCCATGACCGAGCCAGTTCGCCTCGAGCACTTGGAGCGCACGCCCCGCGAGGTCGCCGTTATCAAGCTGGAGCTCTGCCCTTCCGTCAAGCACGCCTTCGCTCATCAAGCTCCCGACCGAGGTTTTGCCATCCTGGAATAACAAATAACCGCTTCAGAGTCAAGAACTGGTGAACCGCTCTCAGGACGGCCCACCCGCGGCGGCGACGAGATCCGTGCCGAACTGAACGATTCGCTCGGCGCCGGCGCCGCCGGGATCCCTGTCGGGGTTGTAGATCACGATGCTGATCCTGCGCACCCCGCGGCCATGAGCGCCGTGCCGGCCAGCTCGAGCAGCTCAGCCCAGCTCAGGCCCCCAGGCTGGGGGTAGTCAACGGCGGCCAGCTCTTGCGTACGGAGTACGTCGAGATCGAGATGCAGCCAGAAGGCGGGGGCCGCGCGGGCGATACGGACGGCCGCCTCGGACGCCGATGCGGCGACTCCACGTGCCCTCACCGCGTTGTCGTCGCGGAACACCGCCACCGTTCCGTCCAGCGACGATCCCGCTTCGCTCTCGATCTCGCAACGATCACGGGGCCCGAGCATGGCCACGGCCTCCGGGCGGAGAAGCGGCACGAGCCGACCGAGCGGTTCGGGCAACGGCTCGTCCACAAGGCCGAGCGCAAGTGCGACCTCGGAATCCGAACCCTCCCCGGTAGGCGAGAGCGAGGGAGGCCAAGCGTCTTCGTGCCCGTCGACGTGCATGAGCCCGCAGGTTCCGTGAAGGTCACGCGTCGCGGCGAGCGCGCCGAGTAGGACAGGGCAATCGCCGCCAGCAGCGGCATTCGACGTCGCTTGTGACTCGCCGCAACGGCCTCGTGGGTCGCCACCATCAGGCGCCCCAAGGCCGCCTCGTTCAGGAGGCCCGATCGGCCCCGGAGGCCGGTTCCGGCGCGAAGCGTCAAGTCGCCGGCGTCGTACACGTGACCTGCCGCTCGGAGCCGCTCGACAAGACCTGCCGAGCGCAGAACGGCGATTCCCCGAGCGATGCCGCCCGGTTCGGCCATCGAGGTGGACGGAATGCCGATCAACTCGAACTGCATCGCGCGCACCCGGGCTCCGTCAGCGTGGCGGACTGGAGCCCGCCGGTCTCGTCAGCCCGGATCTCAAAAACAGTACGGCGTTGGCCGCGCCGACGCTCGATGGAGCACGGCCGGAGCGGGGGTAAAGTGCGTCCACTCGAATCCCGATCCAGGCGACGATGGCGATCGACCCCACCCAGCCGATTCCTCTCTATTTCCAGCTCAAGACCGTGCTCCTCGAGGAGATTCTCAGCGGCGTCTACGGGCGGGACGGGCAACTTCCGACCGAGCACGAGCTCTGCGACCGTTACGCGATCAGCCGGACACCGGTGAGTCGCGCACTCTCGGAGCTCGCCGAGGAGGGCGTCATCCTCCGGCACCGGCGGCGGGGCACGTTCGTCAACCCGCACTGGCTCCGACGCCGGCCGGATCAGCCCGAGCTAAGAGTCGTCGTCCCGGAGGAAGGCCCCTGGGCGCGGATGATCCGGGACGGCGCCGACGGCATGGTGGAAGTCGACCTCGTGACGGTCTCGCGACCGACGCTGCACCAGGCGCTGACCCACGCCGTGGCGGAAGGTCAGGCGCCCGACCTGGCGGTGCTCGACTCGGTCTGGGCGGCCGAGTTCGCCGCCGCCGGGTTTCTCTACGCGCTCGAGGATCTGAACGAGGACTGGGTGCGCGACGAGCACGAGGTCGACTTCCTCGACGCACTCGTCGCCGCCAACCGGTACGGCGGCCGGACGTTCGGCGTCTCCGCCTTCGCCGACGTCGCCGGGTTCTGGTACCGGCGCCGTGAGCTCGAGGCTGTCGGGCTCGAGCCTCCGGCGACGTGGATCGAGCTTCGCGCTGCCGCCCGTGCGCTCGGCCAGAATGGACCGCCGCATCCGATCGTAATGCCCGGCGGATCCCGAGGCGGCGAGACGACCGCCTACTGCCTGATCTCGTTCCTGGCCTCGAACACCGCCGAGGTGCTCGCTCACGGCGGGGTGAGCCTGGACTCGCGTGAGACAGCTCAGACGTTGCGCTTTCTGCGCAGCCTGATCGACGACGGGCTGATGTCGCCCGACGTCGTCGCCTACGAGTGGGATCGCCCCATCCGGTTGCTCGCCGAAGGCGAGGCTGCGATCAGCTTCGGCGGCAGCTACGAGGCTGCCACGCTGGCGGGAGCTCTCGGTGTCCCGTTGGGCGAGCTCTGGGACCACGTCGGCTTCGCACCGGTCCCCGGAGGCCCACGAGGTGCACCCGCGAGCGTCGCGGGGACGATGGTTTACGGGATCTTCCGTCAGGCGGCACAGCCCGCGCTGGCGATGCGGCTCCTCGAGGGAATCCTCGCACCCGAGGCTCTCGCCCGGATCGCGCGCGCCACGGCGCGGATCCCGTCCCGCCGCTCCGCCGTTGCCCTCGCCTCACCGGATCTCGCGTTCCTCTCGCAGACGGCCGCTCTCCTCGATCACGCCGTGACGCGGCCCTCGACGCCCCTCTATCCCAGGGTGTCCGCCCAACTGCAGGCGATGCTCGAGGCGGTGCTCACCGGACGGCTAGGCCCCGCCGTCGCAGCGCAACACACCGCGCAGCTGATCGGCGCGATAACCGGTCTGCCGGTGCTCGACGGGGCCGACGCGAGTAGCGGCGCGGAGGTGCTCGAGGTCGGAGCGGTCGCGGCGCTGTCGTAGCCCGCTCCGCTCCACCTTCTCACCGTCAACCTCCCGCGCCGGCTTCGTGCTCGTCGGGGGTACGGTGGCGCGATGGGCATCATCGCGAGGCGTGCGCGCGCCGAATGACGGGCCGGGGTGGAAGTCAAGCTCGCGGCCGACCACACCGACGGAGCACTCTCGCTCCTGGCGCTGACCCTGGTGCCGGGAGCCGGCGCGGGGTTTCACAGGCATACGCGCGAGCTCGAGATCGTGTTCGTCGTCGCAGGACGGTTGCGAGTCGAGGGCGACGACGAGGTGCTCGAGCTAAATCGTGGCGCGCGGGACTCGAGCTCGGTTAGACGCGGCGCTTTGATCGCCCGAGGCTACCGCCAGCTCTCGGCGCCCGCGAAAGCCATGTGCTCGCCCTCGCGGTAGCGCGGGAGCTCGCCGTACCGGTTGACGCCCGCGACGTGGCGCCCGCGCAAGAGAAACGGTGAGGCGGCGTCCGGCTCGGTGATGCGGGTCGAGGTGGGGATGTAGCGGATCGTCAACGCGCGCCGCCAGCGGTCGGAGTAGTTCGCGTCCGAGCTGTGGAGGATGTTCGGGTGGTGCACCGAGACGTCGCCGGCGCGAAGCTCCAGGTCGACGGCCCGTGACTCGTCGACCTGATAGTCGGCCTCGCGGCGCAGCACACTGTCCACGTCGTCGCGCTCCTGCATCCCCGCGAGCTCCTCGGTGTGCGTTCCGGGGATGACACGCACGCAGCCGTTCTCGGGATCGGAGTCGGTGATCGCGAGCCACAGCGTGATCACCTCCATCGGCTCGAGCGGCCAGAAGGCGCCGTCCTGGTGCCACAGCACCGGACGACCCATCCGTGGCGGCTTGCACAGGTAGTGCGTCGCGAACAAGGCGATGTGGGGCCCGATGAACGCCTCGACGATGTCGAGCAGCCTGCCGTCGGAGACGAGCCGTAGCCAGAAGGGGTCGTTTCGAGCGAGTCGATGGCCGAGCTCCTCCGGCCGGAGCTCGGGGTTCCGCACGAGCAGCCAGTCGACATGTGCGTCCGCCTCGGCGATCAACTCTCCATCGAGGACGTTGCGGACGATGACGTAGCCCTCGTCGTCGTACGTGCTTCGAGCCGATGTCAGCTCGCTCATTGCCATCCCTCCCTCGATCGATTCTCGGAGCGAGCCGCTCGAGCTCGTTCGAACACCGCGTCGCGACGCGAGGTTCACGCGACTCTGGGACTCGCGCGGGCGCCTGCCCGACTTCGACGCACCCGCCGCCGAGGTGAACTGGCGCTTGCTCTACGTGCGGCTGACCGAGATGCACGTCGTCGAGCTCCTCGGCCTGACGCTCTTCGAGTGGCCGGACGCGAGCTTCGAGGTGCATCGCGACCTCGCGCGGCACCTGTGGGACGAGGCGAGACATTCCATGCTCGGCGAGGTCGCCTTCGAGACGCGGGGTGTCGACTGGCACACGGTGCCCCACGAACTCGCCTTCGCCTCATACCCCAACGCGGAGCTCGAGCCGCGCGCGCGCTACGCGCTGCTCTACCGCTCCGAGCACGCGGTGATGGGCAAAGGACGGAAGGGAGACCGCCAGCACGCGGGCAAGCCGGATCAGCACGCCCACGCGAGAGCGTCCGGCGACCCGCTCTCCACCCTCTTCCTCGATTTCGACTGGGCCGACGAGGTGCTCCACGTCCACCTCGCGCGGAGAGTGCTCGCGCAGGCCTACGCGACCACGCGGGAGCGAGACGCAGCCGGTGAGCAAGCGGCAGCCGAGTACGGCCGCGTCGTCGAGCAGGATCGCGCGCTCGAGCGCTCGGACTGGTGGGGCGAGTTCTACGCCAGCGTCGAGCGCGTGGGTGCGTGAACATGCTCGAGGGCAATTTGTTACTGTCGCGTGGCAAATAGCTCGACCGTCTTCGTATGAGCGCGAGCGCGCGGAGATAGCCGATGAGAGCCGCCCTGATGGATGCCTCCGTCGCCGACGGTGGCGACGTGTTCGAGATCGCCGACCGGCTCGGCTTCGCCGGCGTCGAGCTCTCCCTCAGTCGAGCGGAGCTGCGCTCGGGCGACGCGGTGCGACTGCGCGAGCGGCTCGGAGACCGC
>Ga0183260_10001189_pt1 | contig 22009 bp, 20 predicted proteins | sample AntDrymUQ4972206_2_FD_129768 | JGI IMG/M metagenome (GOLD analysis project Ga0183260, IMG submission 129768) | Polar desert sand microbial communities from Dry Valleys, Antarctica - metaG UQ497 (22.06) (version 2) (version 2) | ecosystem: Environmental > Terrestrial > Soil > Desert | place...
CCTCCCAGCCCTCGAGACCCTGGGTGCCGGCGGAGTGCACGCGGAACCGCGCGGAGTCCGGCGGGGCGAGCTCGGCCTTCAGGTGGGCCGCCGCGACCAGCTCGGCCATCGGCGAGCGGCAGATGTTGCCGGTGCAGATGGTGAGCAGGTCGAACCGGTCGTCAGCCAAGTGACACCCCTAGTACGTCCTCGATGTCGGCCGCCTCGACCGCCCCCGCGCGGAGCAGTCTCGGTGCATCGCCGGTGAGGTCGACGATGGACGACGGCGTCAGCGCTGGCGACTCGCCACCCTCGAGGTAGACCGCGACGCCGTCGCCGAGGTCGGCCTGCGCCGCGGTCGCGGACACCGCCGGGGCGACGCCGTGGCGGTTGGCGCTGGAGACGGCCATCGGCCCGGTCTCGGCGAGCAGCTCGAGCGCGACCGGGTGCAGCGGCATGCGCACGGCGACCGTGCCGCGGCTGTCGCCGAGGTCCCAGGTCAGCCCGCTGCCGGCCGGCAGCACGAGGGTCAGGCCGCCCGGCCAGAAAGCGGCGATCAGGTCCGAGGCCGCCGCCGGCAACTCGTCCACGAGGCCGTTCACTGTGCGCCAGCTGCCGATCAGCACCGGCACAGGGACGTCACGACCGCGACCCTTGAGGGCGAGCAGCCGGCGCACGGCGCCGGGCGAGAACGCGTCGGCGCCGAGGCCGTAGACCGTGTCCGTCGGCAGCACGACGAGGTCGCCCCGGCGTACGGCGGCCGCCGCGGCGACGACGCCGGCCACGCGCTGGTCGGTGTCGCTGCAGTCGTAGAGCGTCATGCCCGCAGGTCCTCGCGGAGCGCGGTCACGAACCGGGGCCGCCCGGTCAGGTCGGGGTGGTCGGCGATGTCGCGCCAGCCGCTGGCTCCGGCGAGAACCGCCGGCGCCGTCTCGGCCTGTCGGTCGGAGTGCTCGATCACGAGGAGACCTCCTGGCCTGAGGAGTCGCGCAGCCGTCACGACGACATCGTGGATGACGTCGAGCCCGTCCGGGCCGGCCACCAGCGCGTGCCGCGGGTCGTGGTCGCGCACCTCGGGGTCGACCTCGTCCAGCTCGTGCTCGGCGACGTACGGCGGGTTGGCGACGACGCAGTCGACCCGGCCGTCGAGCGCCGGCAGCGCGCCGCGGGCCTCGCCGTGGTGCAGCCGCACCGCCGGGTCGCCCGCGCGCACACGGGCGTCGGCGTTGCGCCGGGCCCACTCGAGCGCCTGCTCGTCGAGCTCGACGGCGTGCACCTGCGCACCACGGACCTCCTGCGCGATCGACAGCGCGATCGCGGCCGAGCCGGCGCAGAGCTCGACGACGACCGGCCCAGGGAGGCCGGCCGCGTTGAGCGCGTCGATCGCGAAGCCGGCCACCACCTCGGTCTCCGGTCGAGGGATGAACACTCCTGCGCCGACCGCCAGCTCGAGGTGGCGGAACCCCACCGACCCGGTGAGGTGCTGCAGCGGGATACGCGAGGCGCGGCGAATCACGAGGTCGACGAACTCCGAGTGCTGCGCCGCGTCGAGCTCGAAGTGGCGCGGGAGCTCGGACTTCTTCGTGCCCAGGACGTGCGCCGCGAGCTGCTCGGCATCCCACTGCGGCGAGTCGACGCCGGCGGCGGTCAGCCGCGCGGCTGCCCAGCGCAGGGCCTGCGCGACCTCGGCGGAGACCATCGTCCGGTCACTCATCGCGCCCGGCCATCCGCGCGGCGTTGTCCGCGTCGACGAGGGACTGGATGACCGGGTCCAGGTCTCCGTCGAGCACCTGGTCGAGGTTGTACGACTTGTAGCCCGTGCGGTGGTCGGAGATGCGGTTCTCCGGGTAGTTGTACGTGCGAACGCGCTCGCTGCGGTCGACGGTGCGCACCTGGCTCTGCCGCTCCGCGCTGGCCGCGGCGGCCTGCTCCTCGAGCGCGAGCGCGAGCAGGCGGGCGCGCAGGATCCGCAGCGCCGACTCCTTGTTCTGCAGCTGGCTCTTCTCGTTCTGGCACGACACGACGGTGCCGGTCGGGACGTGCGTGATCCGGACCGCGGAGTCGGTGGTGTTGACGCTCTGCCCGCCGGGACCGCTGGACCGGTAGACGTCGATGCGCAGGTCGCTCGGGTCGATCGAGACGTCGACGTCCTCGGCCTCGGGCATCACGAACACGCCCGCCGCGCTGGTGTGGATGCGGCCCTGGCTCTCGGTGGCCGGGACCCGCTGCACGCGGTGCACACCGCCCTCGTACTTGAGGCGCCGCCACGCGCCGATACCCTTGGCCTTCACGGCGACACTGACGTCCTTGTAGCCGCCGAGGTCGCTCTCGTTGGCGTCGATGACCTCGGTCTTCCAGCTCTGCCGCTCGGCGAAGCGCAGGTACATGCGCAGCAGGTCGCCGGCGAACAGCGCCGACTCCTCGCCGCCCTCGCCGGCCTTGATCTCGAGGATGACGTCCTTGTCGTCGTTCGGGTCGGCCGGCACCAGCAGCTCGCGCAGGAGCTGATGCAGCTCCTCGCGCCGCACCTCGCCGGAGGTGACCTCGTCGCGGAACGACGGGTCCTCGGCGGCGAGCTCGCGGGCCGCCTCGATGTCGGCGACCACCGCGGAGTACTCGGCGTACGCCTCGACGACCGGCGTCAGCTCGGCGTACCGCTTGCTGACCGTGCGGGCGCGCGCCTGGTCGGAGTGCAGGTCGGGGTCGGACATCTGCGCCTCGAGCTCGGCGTGCTCCGCCGCGATCTCGCCGAGCTTGTCGAACATGGGGCCATCTCTTCGTGCCGACAGGCGCCCGGCGAGGATCAGCGGGCGCGGAGCGGGGTGGTGCCGGGCGGCGGAGGTGCTCGCCGCCCCGCTAACCCTGCTGCGCGCCGGAGGAGCGCTTGCCGAAGCGCTTCTCGAACTTCTCGACCCGACCGCCTACGTCCATGATCTTCTGCTTGCCCGTGTAGAACGGGTGGCACTTGGAGCACACGTCAGCGTGGATGTCCGCCACCGTGCTGCGCGTGGTGAACGTCTCGCCGCACGAGCAGTGCACGGTCGTCTCGATGTAGTCGGGGTGGATGCCGGTCTTCATGGTGTCCTCAGCTCTCGGGCGGCGCCGGGTCACCCCACCCGATGGCGGGGCGTGAACCGGTCCGCGGTAGGCCCATTGTGCCAGACTCCCCCGGTCCGGGGCGACCGAGAGCAGGGGTGGGTGAGCGGTGGAGATCCTCTACACGGCCGAAGCGACGGCGTACGGCGGTCGCAAGGGCCGGGTCACCAGCGACGACGACCGGCTCGACGTCGAGCTCAGCGCGCCGAAGGAGATGCACGGCGACGGCGGCGACGGGACGAACCCGGAGCAGCTGTTCGCGGCCGGGTACGCCGCGTGCTTCCACTCGGCGCTGCGGCTGGTCGCCCGCAAGCTCGGCATCGACGCCACCGACTCGACGGTGACGGCGCGGGTCGGCATCGGCATGACCGACGGGGGCCCGGGCTACGGCCTGACCGTCGAGCTCCTCGTCGCCGTACCCACGGTGGACCGGGAGACCGCCGAGAACCTCACCACGACCGCGCACCAGGTCTGCCCGTACAGCAACGCGACGCGCGGCAACATCCCGGTCACCCTCACCGTCACCTGACCGCCTCCCCTCCCCACCGCTCCCCACCTCTCCAACTGGTGATCTTGTGGTCTGTCCACAGGTGAGCTGCCTGTGGATCGACCACAAGATCATCCGGTAGGGCGGGGGCGGGGCGGGGGCGGGGCGGGTCGGGGGCGGGTGAGGGCTAATCGGTGGGGCCGGCGGTCGTCTTCTGGATCTGCATGAGTAACTCGGCGTTGCCCTTGGTCGACTTCATCTTGTCGATGAGCAGCTCCAGCGCCTGACGGGCTTCGAGCGCGTGCAGCACCCGGCGCAGCTTCCAGGTGATCTGCAGCTCCTCGGCCGACATGAGCAGCTCCTCCTTGCGGGTGCCCGACGCGTCGACGTCGACGGCCGGGAAGATCCGCTTGTCCGCGAGCTTGCGGTCGAGCTTGAGCTCCATGTTCCCGGTGCCCTTGAACTCCTCGAAGATGACCTCGTCCATGCGCGAGCCGGTCTCGACCAGCGCCGTCGCGAGGATCGTCAGCGACCCGCCGTTCTCGATGTTGCGAGCGGCGCCGAAGAACCGCTTGGGCGGGTAGAGCGCGGTGGAGTCGACACCGCCGGAGAGGATGCGACCACTCGCCGGGGCGGCGAGGTTGTACGCACGGCCGAGGCGGGTGATCGAGTCGAGCAGCACGACCACGTCGTGGCCGAGCTCGACCAGCCGCTTCGCGCGCTCGATCGAGAGCTCGGCGATGGTGGTGTGGTCCTCCGCCGGGCGGTCGAAGGTCGAGGCGATGACCTCACCCTTCACCGACCGCTGCATGTCGGTGACCTCTTCGGGGCGCTCGTCGACCAGCACGACCATGAGGTGGGTCTCAGGGTTGTTCGTGGTGATGGCGTTGGCGATCGCCTGCAGCACCATCGTCTTGCCGGCCTTCGGCGGCGAGACGATGAGACCGCGCTGACCCTTACCGATCGGCGCGACGAGGTCGATGATCCGGGTCGTCAGGATCTGCGGGTCGGTCTCCAGGCGGAGCCGGTCCTGCGGGTAGAGCGGGGTCATGTCCTTGAAGTCGGGCCGCAGCTTCGCCTTCTCCGGGTCCGCGCCGTTGACCGTGTCGAGGCGGATCAGCGCGTTGAACTTGTCCTTGCGCTCGCCCTCGGGCTGCTGACGGACGGCACCGGTGACGACGTCGCCCTTGCGCAGCCCATAGCGGCGGACCTGCGACAGCGCGACGTAGACGTCGTTGGGGCTCGGCAGGTAGCCGGTGGTCCGGACGAAGCCGTAGTTGTCGAGGATGTCGAGGATGCCGGCGATGGGAATGAGGACGTCGTCCTCGCGGATCGTGGTGTCCGGCTCGCCGAATCCGGCCATCCCGCCGCTGCGGCCCTGCCGGTTGCGGCCGCGCTCGCGGAACCGACCGCGGCGCCCGCCGCGACCGAACTCGTCGTCGCGCTGCTGGCCGGGCTGGCCACCCCCCTGTCGCTGGCCGCCACCCTGCTGGCCGCCACCCTGGTGCTGCGGACGGTCGCCCTGCTGGCGGTCGCCCTGCTGCTGACGCTCGCTGCCCTGCTGGCCGCCGCCCTGTCGGTCCCCCTGCTGCTGGCGCTCGCCGCCCTGAGGCCGGTCGCCCTGAGGCCGGTCGCCCTGAGGCCGGTCACCCTGAGCCCGGTCACCCTGAGCCCGGTCAGCCTGAGCCCGGTCAGCCTCGCCGCCGCCCTGGCGTTCCCGGTTGCGCTCGCGGTAGCGGGCCTCGCGGCGCTCGGCGTAGTTGCCGCCGCCGCGGCTCTCACCGTCGGCCGCCGCACCGTTGGCGCCACTCGCGCCGGACGCGGCGGCCGTGTCGTCGCCGACGCTGATGGTCGGCCGCTCGGCCCGCTGCGGGCGCTCGGTCGGCTCGGTACGGCGTTCGGCCGGCTTGGACGAGCCGGCGCCGCCGCCCTGGATGGCGGCGAGCAGCTCGCTCTTGCGCAGCTTGGCCACGCCGGTCATGCCCATGCCGGCGGCGACCTGCTGAAGCTCGGCCAGCTTCATCCCGGACATGCCGCCCGCGGGCTTCGTCCGGCGCGCGGCGGTGCCGTCGCCGTCGGCTGCGGGGGGGGTGGTGCCGGTGAGCTCGGTGGTGTCGCTCAACGTGATCCTCTCGGTGCGGACCGGCCGGTTGTCGGCTGGGCCCCGGGTACGGCGTACGGCGGCGACTGCCGTCGGGAACGCCGAGGTGTGCGAACTCCTCCGGGTCACCCGTCCGGTCGACCGGGTCGCGCCCACGGTGCGCGTGCGCGCACGTCGGCGAGCGTCCCGGACAGCGGGGGCGGGAGGGGCCGTGGATCCACCGGGAAGTCTTTCCGGTGCACGGCGCCGGGAGGAGCGAAGGCCTTCCCGCACGAGGCGGGAGGGACAGGCGAAGCGTAACGATGCGTCGCGTCCAGGGCAACAGCGACGCGCGCGGGGACATTCCGCGCGGCGACATCCGGGTCCGGCGCGCCGCTCAGCCGACCGGCAGGGCCTGCGCGCCGGACGGGTCGACGTCGAGGCGGTGGGCGACCCAGCCGCGCGGCGCGGCCGCCATGGCCGTCTCCGCAGCCGCCGCGTCTGCCGCCAGGGCGATGACGGTCGGCCCGGCACCGCTGACGGCGGCGGCGACCCCCTTCTCACGCAGGCCGGCGACGATTGCCGCGGTGCGCGGCATCGCCTCGGCGCGGTAGGGCTGGTGCAGCACGTCGTCTGTCGCGTCGAGCAGCAGCGCCGGGTTGCGGCTCAACGCCTCCACGAGCAGCGCCGACCGGCCGGCCGACCACGCGGCGTCGGCGTGCGGAACGGTCTCCGGCAGCAGCCGGCGCGCCTTCGCCGTGGACGATCGCGTGTTCGGTACGAGCAGGACGGGGCGGACGTCGGGGTGCAGGACCACGCGCGTGGCCCGGACGTCGTCGCCGCTGCGCCACGCCACCGTCAGCCCGCCGAGCAGGCAGGCCGCGACGTTGTCCGGGTGCCCCTCGAGCTCGGCCGCGAGGGCCAGCGCGTCGTCGTCGGGGAGCCCGCCGAGGACCAGGCTGCGCGCCGCGGTCACGCCGGCGACGATCGCCGCCGCGGACGAGCCGAGGCCTCGGCCGTGCGGGATGCGGTTGGCGCAGACCACCTCGAGCCCGCGCGGCTGGCCGCCGAGCAGGTCGAAGGTCGCGCGGATCGCTCGGACGACGAGGTGCCTCTTGTCGCGGGGTACGTCGTCGGCCCCCTCGCCGGCGACGTCGACATGCAGGCCGCTGTCCGCGATCCGCACCACGACGTCGTCGTACAGCCCGAGCGCCAGGCCCAGAGAGTCGAACCCGGGCCCGAGGTTGGCCGACGACGCCGGGACACGGACGCGCACGGGCGCGGCGCGAAAGCTCGGTCCGGCCATCCTCAGACTCCTTCGTGACGCGACTCGACCGGGTCGCCCGCCCCGACCTCGGCCGCGGCGCGGGCGAGTTCGAGGCGACCGCTGCCGCGGATGCGGCGAACCAGCGTCCACCAGCCGACGGCATATCCCAGCACGACGAGGCCGAGGCCCGCAGAGATCATGCGCACGCCGACCGACTCGCTGAGCACGCCGGCGACGACCTGGCTCAGCGAGATCGCCAGGGTCGCGAGCATGTAGTCGGCGCTCGCCACCCGGCCGCGGACCCGGTCCGGGACCGTAGCCTGCAGGCCGTACGACGACAGCACCCAGTTGGCGCCGCCGCCGGTGTGCGCAAGGGCGACGGCAAGGAGGCCGAGCGCGTAGACCGGCGCCAGGGCGAAGCCGACGTACGACACGCCGAACAGGCCCATGCTGGTCGCGAGCACCGGCCAGAGCAGCGCCGGGTCCTTGCTGACGAAGCGGCGCATCACGAACGGACCGACGAGCGCGCCCACCCCTCGCGCGCTGTAGAGAAGACCGGTGCCGAGGTCGCCCGCCGAGAAGACTCGCGTCGCGTAGAGCGGGAACAGCGCGAGCGTGCCGTTGCCGAGAGCGACGCCGAACTTGCAGGCGAGCAGCGCGCGCACGCGCGGCTCACCGCGCGCGAACTCCACCGTCTCGCGGATGTCCTCGCGGACCGAGACGCGGGTGACCGTCTCGCGCGCCTCGCTGAACGGTCGCTTCGTCCGCATCACCAGCAGTCCCGAGACGACGAACGACGCGGCGTCGAGCGCGAAGCACCAGCGGGCGCCGATGAGCAGGGCGAGGAGGCCGCCGGCGGCCGCGCCGACGGCGAGCATCGTCCCCCACACCGCGCCGCCGAGGACCGTTGCTCGGGCCAGGTCCTGCTTCGGCACCAGGTTGGGGATCGCCGCCGTCGACGCCGGCGTGAAGAACGACTTCGCGACGGCGACGCCGCCGATCGACGCGAGGGCGATCCACGCGGTGTCCTCCGTGCGCACCAGGAGCAGGAGGAGGACGAGTGCCGCGGAGGCGAAGTCCGCGACGACCATCGTGCGCCGGCGGTCGAAGCGGTCGGCGACGGTTCCGGCGTACGGCGCCATGATCGCGAACGCCGCGGTGTCGACGGCGAGCGTCAGCCCGCCCCACAGGCCGCCGCCGCTCAGCCGCTCGAGCAGGGTGAGCAGCGGGATCAGCGCGAACCAGTCGCCGCCGAGGCTGATGATCTGGGCGAGGAACACCCGCCGGAAGTCGGGCTCCTCGCGGAGCAGCTCGACGTAGCCGCGGCCTTCGACGGGCGCGCTCACACCAGTCCCAGCGCCGCCGCAGCAGCCGGTGCGTCGACGGCGACCGTGCGCGGCGCCGGCGCGCCGGCGATCGCCCACTCGGGGTCCTTGAGGCCGTGGCCGGTCACGGTGCACACGACGCGCAGCCCACGGGCGAGGGAACCGTCGGCGCTGGCCTGCAGCAGCCCGGCGACGCTCGCCGCCGACGCCGGCTCGACGAAGACGCCCTCACGGCGCGCGAGCAGCCGGTAGGCGTCGAGGATCTGCCGGTCGGTGACGGCCTCGATCGCGCCGCGCGACTCGTCGCGTGCCTGCAGCGCCTCGTTCCACGACGCCGGGTTGCCGATGCGGATGGCGGTCGCGATGGTCACCGGCTTCGCCACAGCGACGCCGGTCACGAGCGGCGCGGCACCGCTGGCCTGGAAGCCGCGCATGACCGGCAGTGCGCCGATGACGCCGTCGTCGTGGTACTCGCGGTAGCCCTTCCAGTACGCCGTGATGTTGCCGGCGTTGCCCACCGGCAGGCAGTGCACGTCCGGCGCCGCGCCGAGCACGTCGCAGACCTCGAAGGCGGCCGACTTCTGCCCCTCGATGCGGTAGGGGTTGACCGAGTTGACCAGCGTGACCGGGTAGTTCTTCGCGAGGTCGCGGGCGAGGTCGAGGCAGTCGTCGAAGTTGCCCTCGACCTGCAGCAGCTGCGCGCCGTGGACGAGCGCCTGCGCGAGCTTGCCGAGGGCGATCTTGCCGCTCGGCACGAGGACGGCGCAGACGATGCCGGCGCGGGCGGCGTACGCCGCGGCCGACGCCGACGTGTTGCCGGTCGACGCGCAGATGACCGCGCGGCTGCCCTCCTCGACCGCCTTGGTGATGGCGACGGTCATCCCGCGGTCCTTGAACGACCCGGTGGGGTTGGCGCCCTCGACCTTGAGCCAGACCTCGCAGCCGGTGCGCTCGCTGAGCACCGCGGCGGGAACGAGCGGCGTGCCCCCCTCGCGCAGCGTCACGACGGTGGTCGTCTGGTCGATCGGCATGCGCGAGCGGTACTCCTCGAGCACGCCGCGCCACGACGCCTGAGCCGCCGCGGTCATGAGGGCTCGCCGCCCTCGACCCGCATCACGCTGGTGACGGCGCGGACGACGTCGAGTCCACGCAGCCATCCCACGGTGCGGGCGAGCGCCTCGTCCGGCGCCTCGTGCGTGACGAGGACGAGCGTGGCGTCGTTGCCGTGACCCTCCTGCCGGACGGTCTGGATCGACACGTCCTGCGCGGCGAACGCCCCGGCCACCTCGGCGAGTACGCCGGGCAGGTCCGCGACGTCGAGGCTCACGTGATAGCGCGTGCGGGTCGCACCCATGGGCACGAGCGGCAGCGCGGCGTACGCCGACTCCCCCGCACCACGCGAGCCGGAGAGGCGGTTTCGCCCGACCGCGACGATGTCGCCGAGCACCGCGCTCGCGGTCGGCGCGCCACCTGCGCCGCGTCCGTAGAACATCAGCTGACCGACCGCCTCGCCCTCGACGAAGACCGCGTTGAACGCCTCGCGCACCCCGGCCAGCGGGTGCGACAGCGGGATCATCGCCGGGTGCACGCGGACGCTGACGCCCTCGTCGGTGCGCTCGCAGATCGCCAGCAGCTTGACCACCCGGCGCATGGCGCGGGCGCTGGCGATGTCCGCGGACGTCACCTCGGTGATGCCCTCGCGGTAGACGTCGGCGACAGTGACTCGGGTGTGGAACGCGATGCTGGCGAGGATGGCCGCCTTCGCCGCGGCGTCGAAGCCCTCGATGTCGGCGCTCGGGTCGGCCTCGGCGTACCCGAGCGCGGTCGCCTCGTCGAGCGCCTCGGCGAACGACGACCCGGTCTCGTCCATGCGGCTGAGGATGAAGTTGGTCGTCCCGTTGACGATGCCGAGGACGCGGTGCAGCCGATCACCGGCGAGCGACTCCTTCAGCGGGCGCAGCAGCGGGATGCCCCCGGCGACGCTGGCCTCGTAGTAGAGGTCGGCGCCTGAGCCGGCCGCGGCGGCGTAGAGCGTCGGACCGTCGCTGGCGAGCAGCGCCTTGTTGGCGGTGACGACGGACTTGCCCGACGCGAGCGCGGAGAGCAGCAGAGTCCGGGCCGGCTCGATGCCGCCGATCACCTCGACCACGATGTCGACGTCGTCGCGCGCCACGAGGCTCTTGGCGTCGGCGGTGAACAGTGACGGGTCGGCCGGCAGGTCGCGCTTCTTGCCGGGGACGCGCACCGCGACCCCGGCCAGCTCCAGCGGAGCACCCACCCGCGCGGCGAGGTCGTCGGCGTGCTCGTGCAGCAGCGTGACGACCTGGGAGCCGACGACGCCGCAGCCGAGCAGCGCGATGCGCAGCGGCTGCACGCCGGTCGCGCCCGTCCCGCGGGTCGCGCCGGTCGCGCCGGTCATCCGACGTCCAGGGCGAGCAGGTCGGCCTCGGTCTCGCGGCGTACGACGACGCGCGCAGCGCCGTCGCGGACCGCGACGACCGGTGGCCGCGGCACGTGGTTGTAGTTGTTGGCCATGGACCGGTGGTAGGCCCCCGAAGCCGGCACCGCGACGAGGTCGCCGGGACGGAGGTCGCCGGGCAGCGGCACGTCGTGCACCACGATGTCGCCGCTCTCGCAGTGCTTGCCGCACAGCGTGACGTTGCGCGGGTCGGCGTCGGAGGTGCGTGACGCGAGCACTGCGGTGTAGCGCGCGTCGTACAGCGCGGTGCGGATGTTGTCGCTCATGCCGCCGTCCACGCTGACGTAGGTGCGCAGGCCGGGCAGCTCCTTGACGGTGCCGACCTCGTAGACGGTCACCGTCGACGGTCCGACGATCGCGCGTCCGGGCTCGAGCACCAGCCGCGGCACCGCGAGGCCGACAGCCGCGCACTCGCGCTCGACGATGGCGCGCAGCCCGCGCGCGTGCTCGGCCGGTGACATCGGGTCGTCCGCGGCGGTGTAGGCGATGCCGTGCCCGCCGCCGAGGTCGAGCTCGCCGAGCTCGAATCCGAGCTCGTCGCGCACGGCGGCGAGCAGCTCGACCATGCGGTGCGCCGCGAGCGAGAAGCCGTGGGTGTCGAAGATGTGCGAGCCGATGTGGCAGTGGATGCCGGCCAGCTCGAGCGAGGGCTGTGCGTGCGCCCGGCGGCATGCCTCGGCCGCCGCCCCGGAGGCGAGCGAGAACCCGAACTTCTGGTCCTCCTGGCCGGTCTGGACGTATTCGTGCGTGTGCGCCTCGACGCCAGGGGTGACGCGGACGTAGACCCGCTGGCGGACGCCGGCTTCGGCGGCGACCTTCGCGAGCCGCTCGACCTCCTCGAAGGAGTCGAGGACGACGGTGCGTACGCCGGACTCGACCGCGCGGGTCAGCTCGGCGACCGACTTGTTGTTGCCGTGGAACCAGATCCGGTCGGTCGGGAACCCGGCGGCCAGCGCGACGGCCAGCTCGCCGCCGGTGCAGACGTCGAGGCCGAGCCCCTCCTCGGCGACGATGCGGACGACCGCCTTGGCCATGAAGGCCTTGCCGGCGTACGCGATGTCGGCGCCGGACGGCCAGTCGGCAAATGCGTCGCGCCACTCGGCGCACCGGCTGCGCAGGTCGGCCTCGTCCAGCACGAGGACCGGTGTGCCGTGCTCGGCGGCGATGTCACGCACGTCCAGGCCGGCGATCTCGAGCACTCCGTCGGCGTTGCGGGTCGCGGTGCGCGGCCACACCGCCTCGACCAGGTCGACGCCTGCGACGTGCCCGGTCACATCCGCTCCGGGGTGCTCACCCCGAGGAGGCGCAGCCCGTTCTCCAGGACGATGCGCGTCGCCTGCCACAGCAGGAGCCGCGGCGCCGTCGTCGGCGCGACCGGCTCGTCCCCCTTGGGCAGCACCGGGCACTCGTCCCAGAACCGCTGCGCCGCGCGGGCCACCTTCTCCTCGAGGTAGCGCGCCACGCGGTGCGGCTCGCGCAGCTCGGCCGCGGACGCGACGACCTGCGGCAGCTCGGCCAGGGCGAGCAGCAGCTCGGTCTCCTGCGGCGTCGTCAGCAGCGACACGTCGGCTTCGTGGTCGACCGCGATGCCGAGCTCGGCCGCGTTGCGCAGGATCGACGCGGCCCGGGTGGCGGCGTACTGCACGTAGAAGACCGGGTTGTCCGACGATCGGCGCGACCAGAGGTCGAGGTCGATGTCGATGGTCGCGTCGACGCTGGACCTGGCGAGCGCATAGCGGCCGGCGTCCACGCCGACCGCCTCGACGAGGTCCTCGAGGGTCACGACGGTGCCGGCCCGCTTGCTCATCCGCAGCGGCTGGCCGTCGCGAATCAGGTTGACCATCTGGCCGACCAGGATCTCGAAGTTCACCCCGGGCTCGTCGCCGAACGCCGAGCAGACCGCCATGAGCCGGCCGATGTAGCCGTGGTGGTCGGCGCCGAGCATGATCACGGCGCGGTCGAAGCCGCGCTCGCGCTTGTCGAGGTAGTAGGCGATGTCGCCGCTGATGTACGCCGGCTGACCGTCGCTCTTGATGACGACGCGGTCCTTGTCGTCGCCGAAGTCAGTGGTGCGCAGCCACAGCGCGCCGTCGAGCTCGTACATGTGGCCGGCCTGCTTGAGCCGCTCGACCGCTCGCTCCACCGCGCCGGACTCGTGCAGCGAGTTCTCGTGGAAGAAGACGTCGAACTCGACGCCGAAGTCCTGTAGCGACTGGCGGATCTCCGCGAACATCAGCTCGACGCCGCGCGCCCGGAAGACCTCCGGCGGGTCCGCCGAGTCGAGGGCGTCCGGCGCCTGCTCGAGGATCGTCCGGGCGATGTCGGCGATGTAGGCGCCGCCGTACCCGTCTTCGGGAGCCGGCTCGCCCTTTGCCGCAGCGAGCAGCGAGCGGGCGAAACGGTCGATCTGCGCGCCGTGGTCGTTGAAGTAGTACTCCCGCGTCACCGACGCGCCGCTCGCCTCGAGCAGCCGGGCCAGCGCGTCGCCGACCGCGGCCCACCGCACGCCGCCGATGTGGATCGGCCCGGTCGGGTTGGCGCTCACGAACTCGAGGTTGATCCGCTGCCCCGCGGCGCGGTCGTTCGTACCGTACGCCGCACCAGCGGCCACGACCTTCTTCACGACGTCGCCGATCGCGTCGCCGGACAGCCGGAAGTTCAGGAACCCGGGGCCGGCGATCTCCACCGAGCTGATGCCGGGGTCCTCGACGTGCCTCGCGAGGACCTGCGCGACGTCGCGCGGCGGGCGGCCCGCCGCCTTGGCGAGCTGCAGCGCGACGTTGGTCGCGTAGTCACCGTGCTCGCGTACCTTCGGCCGCTCGACGACGACCGTCTCCGGGACCTCGACGGCGAGATCGCCGGACTTCACCGCACGACGGACGGCGTCGCGCACGCACTCCGCGAGCTCGTCCGGGGTCATACGCCGAGGCTACCGTGCGGCTCGCGAGGGTCGTTACACCGTTTCGGCGGCCAGCCGGCGTACGACGTCGATCAGCTCGTCCGGGTCGAACGGCTTGGTGAGGTAGGCGTCGACGCCCAGGCCCTTGCCGCGGCGGAGGTCGGCCTCCTGCGCGCGGGCGCTGAGCAGCACCACCTTGATGTGCGCCGTCTCCGGGTCGTCGTGCAGCCTCGCCGCGGTCTCCCACCCGTCCATGCGCGGCATCATGATGTCGAGGGTGATGACGACGGGGTTCACCTCGCGCACCTTCTCGAGCGCGTCCAGCCCGTCCTCGGCCGTGTAGACCTCGAAGCCCTCGAGCTCGAGGTTGACGGTCACCAGCTGACGGATGACCGCGTCGTCGTCGACGACCAATACACGTGTGCCCACACCTGCAGGCTATCCCGCTCGCTGGGGTATCGTGCCCCTGCCCTGGCCCCCGTAGCTCAGGGGATAGAGCGCTACCCTCCGGAGGTAGAAGCGCAGGTTCGAATCCTGCCGGGGGCACCAAGGCTGAGTCCGCCGCTGGTCGCGGGCACAGCATCACGCAAGTGTCTCGCGACATCGTTCACGGTGTGGGTTGTCTTGGAGCCCACCGGGCGCAGCCCTCGCCGCTACGACGTGGCCTTCGACGACCTTGATGGGTCAAGACGCTCGCCAGTTGCGAGCAGCAGATCACGATTAATGCCTACTATGACGGCTGGAGATGAGTCCGCGGGAGGCGATGGTGACTGACGACATCGATCTGATCGCCGACCTCAATGCGCAAGACGACGAGGGCTTGGGCTGGTCCACTCTCATGGACGCACGCGCCCCTGATCAGATCGTCGCAGGAGCGATGGTTCTCGCTGGCAACCACTACGGCCACACCGTCGCCCTGACGTGCGGCTCCGGGACGTCGCGGATGTACGACCGATGAGCCGCGCTGCTCTGATGCATCGGGCAGAATGACCAGCATCAACCGTTCGGTGGATGCTCTGTCGGTGGGTCGCGCACCACAGTGGTGCGCATGGCTGTCCGACACGGTGCTCCTGTGATGCTGCTCGCGGGGTCGACGGAGCGCGTTCCCAGCGACGACGCGGCTGAAGCTCGGATCGACGTCGAGGGTGAACGCTTTGTCGATCTCGTTCGCTCGAGTGGCGGGAAGCCCTGCGACACGGCGCAGCGAGGTGAGTTCGCCGCGATCTTCGAACACGCCCGAGACGCATTGGCGTGTGTGCTGGCGTTGCAGGAGCCCGTCGACCCCGACGACGCGCCTATCAGCCGCTGGGCGCTCGATTACGTCGATGACGCGGTGGGCGATGTGGCCGATCCATCATGGCGCCGGGTGGCGCGGGTGCTGTCGTTGGCGGTCGCGGGTCAGGTGTTGCTGTCGCGGGCAGCGGGCGACGTCGTGCGCGACGCGCTCGGGGCCTCGGCGACGCTCGAGGATCGCGGCGCGCCTCGACCGCGCGACCTCAGCCGTCCAGAGCATGTGCTCGAGCTGGTTGCTGCCGGGCGCTCGATCACGCCCTTGGGCCTTCGATCACTCGACGGGGTTGCCAACAACCTGCCGCTCCAGCTGACGAGCTTCGTCGGCCGGACAGCCGAGATGGGCGCGCTGACGGCATTGGTCGCCGACACCCACCTGCTCACGCTCACGGGGCCGGGAGGATGTGGCAAGACGCGGCTCGGCCTCCAGCTGGCGGCGGCCGTCGTCGATCGCTACCCCGATGGCGTGTGGATCGCGGACATGGCTCCGCTCGCCGATCCCGCACTGGTGCCTGCCGCGGTCGCGGAAGCGATCGGCGTCTCGCTGATCCCGCAGCAGAGCCTCGAGCAGACCGTGACGGCTCGGCTCGCGCCGTCGGTGGCGCTGCTCGTGCTCGACAACTGCGAACACCTCACTGATGCGTGTGCCGCGCTGGTCGACCGGCTTGTCCGGGCCTGCCCTCGGCTGACGGTGGTGGCGACCAGCCGCGAGCCGCTCGGTGGCGACGGGGAGATGACGTGGCGGGTGCCGTCGTTGTCCCTCCCCGGGAACGATGGCAACGAGATGGATGGGGTATCGAGCGAGGCCGTTCGTCTTTTCGTGGAACGGGCGCAAGCCACCCGCTCCACCTTCCGGCTCGACGAGGGCAATCGCGGCGCCGTCGCCGAGATCTGTCGGAGACTCGACGGCATCCCCCTGGCCATCGAGCTGGCCGCGGCCAGGTCGCGCGCGTTGTCGCCCACGCTGATCGCTGATCAGCTCAAGGACCGATTCGCGCTCCTCACGGGCGGCCGCGCCGCGGCGCTGCCGCGCCATCGCACGCTCGAAGCCTCGCTCGAGTGGAGCTTCTCGCTGCTCGACGACGACCAGCGCACCCTGTTCGCGCGCCTCGCGGTGTTCGCCGGTGGGTTCGACCTCGCAGCGGCCGAGGCGGTCGCCCCGGCCGTCGTCGCGGAGCAGTGGGGCGTGCTCGACGGGTTGAGCGCACTGGTCGACAAGTCCCTTGTCGTGCTGGAGGAGCACCGGGGCTCCGGTCGGTTCACGATGCTCGAGACCATGCGCCAGTACGCGATGACCAAGTTGATCGCCGCAGGCGAGGTCGAGGCCGTACGTGAACGGCACGCCGACTACTTCGGGGCGATGGCGCACACGTTGGCACCCGCGCTCGAAGGCCCCGGCATGCTCGCCGCGCTCGCCGAGCTCGACGAGGAGATCGACAACCTCCGCAGCGCACTCGACTGGCGCGTCCAGCAGGGCCGCGCCGACCAGGCCATCCGCATGGCGCATGCGTTGTGGCTGTTCTGGCAGCGGTACCGGGCCGACGAGGGCGCCGCCCGCCTGACCGAAGCGTTGGCCCTCCCCGGTGGCGAACCGGCGAGCCGTGCCGTGGCGCTGGTTTCGCTCGGCGATCTTCTCTTCTACGCCGACCCCCTGGGCGACAGTGGCGAACCGCGCGAGAAGTCACTGCGACTCGCCGAGCAAGCCGGTGACGATCGGGCCATCGGGCGGGCCAAGAACGCACTTGCCTTCGGCAGCTTGTTCACCGCGCAGGTCGATCCGACCGAGGCACTCCACGAAGCGCTCCGCCTTCATCGGGCCGTCGGCGACGACTACTTCCAGATCGACACCCTGACCGGGCTGGTGCTTGCCGGCTGGCTGGCGGGAGACCGCGGGCTGATGCGGGAGTCGGCCGAGGGGATGATCTCGGTCGCCGAAGCGAACGGCAACCCCCAGATGCGGGGTCGCGCGTTCCTGAGCGCGGCGCTGGCTTCGTACGCCGAGGGCGCCCTCGACGCCGCGATGGCGCATTGTGCCGCCGCCACCGAGGTCGCGACGGCGCTCCACGACGAGATCACCGGCCCTTTCGTGTTGGCGATCAGTGCCCGGATCCTTGGCATGCGCGGTCACTACGACCAAGCGGCGGCCGCAGCCCTGGAGGCGAACGCGAGGGCGGAAGCGGTCAACAGCGTGTTCGGGGTGGCAATCGCGCTGTGGGCGGACGGCCTCAGCCTCCGCGACCGGGGGGACAACGCCGCCGCGGACGTCCTGGATCGCGCGTGCACACTCTCCGAGATGCTAGGCCTCCCGATCTTTCCTGAGCTCTGTCTGGCCAGGACGCGGCTCACAGTGGGCGAAGGTGACGCGAAAGCAGCGTCGGGTTTCGCTGCGCACCTCGATCAATGGACGACCCGCCCGTTGGGCGCCGGCGCTCGGCCCTCTGCGGCGCTCGCCGAGGCGGAGGTCGCGATGCTCACCGACGACGTTGAACGAGCGCGCGCCGCGGCCGACGTCGCGCTCACTGGCGCCGTCACGATCGGCGATCAGGTCCTTGCCGTCACCGCGCTCGAGTTCGTCGCTCACCTCGCCACGCTGACCCGTCGCCATCTCGAAGCGGCCCGGCTCTACAGCGCAGCATCGGCGGAGCGCAGGCGGCTGAGCACACCCGTACCGCCCGCCGATCGACCGCGTCGAGAGGCCGACCTCGCAATCCTCGACGAGGCGATGGGAGCCGACGCGTTGGCGACGGCCGTGGCCGAAGGTGACGCCATGACCATCGACGCCGCCGCCGGCTATGCCCAACGAGGGCGAGGCGCGCGGCGGAGATCAGTGGCCGGCTGGTCCAGCCTCACGCCGACCGAGATCGAAGTCGTGAAGCTGGTGAGCGAGGGCTTGCGCAACGCCGAGGTGGCGGCGCAGCTCTTCATCACGGTGGCCACGGTCAAAACACATCTCGTGCACGTGTTCGCCAAGCTCGACGTGGCCAACCGCTCCGAGTTGACAGCACTCGCGCACAGTCGCACCTGACCGCCGCGCGCCGAGATATCTCCACCTTTCGTCTGATCCTCCCGCGGTCGGGCGATGCCACCGTGGGAGTGCACCCGGCGGATCTACCGCCGAACCTCACGAGGAGTCCAGATGCCGAAGCGAATGTTCCAAGCGCTCACCGTCACCGTGGTGGCCATCGCGCTGGCGAGCGGCGGGGTGGCGCAGGCCAAGCCGGCGAAGACAACGACAACCGAGGTGCGAGGGTCCTACGTCAACGATGTCCCGTGCGTCCCGCGCGACGTGAGGCCACACGCGGGCGACCCGACGAAGTTCGACGCCTCGTGTGATCTCAAATCGACCTACACGGGTGGGCTCGTCGGCGGTCCGGTCGGCCACATGAAGATCACCGTCGATACCGTGTCCGGGAACATGTCAGGCACGATGGACGAATGGTTCTACGGCACCTACAGCGGCGAGGACGGGTCCTTCGGCGGCATCCACTTCGCCGGCTCATTTTTCGTCGACGGGAAGACCAACACGTTGTGGGGGACAGGGAAGATTCTCGGCGGCACCTGCTCGTTCACGGGCTCGCAGGGAACGCTGCGCTTCGACGGCGTGGGCGTGTACGGCGGGTTCGTCTGGCAGTTGACGCGCCCGAACCCGGCGCCGGTCTCGGCGCCGACGTGCAACCCCATCGACCCTGTGCCCGTCCCCCTGCCGTAAGCAGCAGTCCCCATGGCGAGACACAGTGGCCGACCCCGCGGGGTCGGCCACTGGTCGGCAAGCAAGCAGTATCAGCGGGCGGGCTGGAACTCTGGGTCGGTGACCTTCCAGCACGAGCAATCGAGGAACCAGGTGATGGGGCGCTGAAAGTCGGCGCCGGTGTAGACGCCGGGCCGGTTGTGCACGTGTTCGCCAAGCTTGGCGTGGCCAACCGGCCCGAGTTGACAGCACTCGCGCACAGTCGTACCTGACCGCCGCGCGCCGAGATATCTCCACCTTTGGTGTGATCCTCCCGCGATCGGGCCCTGCCACCGTGCGAGTGCACCCGGCGGATCTACCGCCGGACCTTAAACGGGAGTCCAGATGTCGAAGCGAATGTTCCGAGCGCTCACCGTCACTGCGGTGGCCATCGCGCTGGCGAGCGGCGGGGTGGCGCAAGCCAAGCCGTCGAATGCACCTGGGACGAAGACGATCGCGGTACACGCCCCCTACACCGAACCGGAAGGGAATTGGGACGGCGCCCACTGCACGGGTCTCGTGGCGATGACACCCGAATGCCGGGGCCGCTACGTCGGCACAGCGACCTTCACCGGGACGATGTGGGGTGACGATCACTACGACCTGGAGGGATGGGCGACCCCGGACGGCCGCATCACGTACGAGGGGCCTAACTACATCACCGGTGGCGTCGAGGGCTGCGGGACCGGTTCCTACATCATCGAAGACTACGACGGCTACATCGACATGACGAAGTTCGACCCGCTGACGAACAGCGCGCCCGGATACAACCAGTGGCGGCTGCGCCCCGGGAGCGGCACGGGTGAGCTCACCAACCTCGTATCGGGCCAAGGCAAGAACGTCTGGACCGTGTACTTCGCCGGCAAGGACGGCGACCCGGAGAAGTTCGGCGTGGGCGACTTCACCGGCACCATCACCTGCGGTCGGTGACCGACATGTCCACACAGCTGTTCGACCGACCATATTCACGAGGAGTCCCGATGAAGGAGCGCCTTGTTCGAGTTCTGAGTGCCACCGTCGTAGCCATCGCGGTCACGACGTCCACGCCGGGCGCTTACGCAGCTCATGACCGCCAAGCGAACGCGGCACACGTCGGTCCCCAGATGAAGCACGTGAAGTTCGAGGCTCGGTTCACCGAGCCTCTCCCAACCACTGATGGCGCAGGATGCGACGGACTGTCTGCTCCTCCGCCGGGGTGCGGTCTATATGAACGATCGACCAGCACCTTCGAAGCGCCATTCGCGGGAACGTCCAAGGTCTCCGTGGTGGGCCGCTTCTCAGCGATGACCCAGAAGTACCATTTCACCGGGACGCAGACGTTCTCGTCCGTGACGATCACCGGGTGCGGGGAGGGCGGACTCGTACTCGAGATGTACGACGGAGAGATCGATCCGGCACGGTTCAACCCGGCGACCCGGCAGCTTCCGGGCAAACACGATTGGCGGATCCGAGAAGGCTCCGGGACACAGCGACTCGCCCAGGCAATCGGGGGAGGCACAGCGTCCTGGACCATGTTGTGGGACAACGCCGCGACCGGAGCCGCTCCCTTCGTCGAGGGCACTCTCACCGGCGCTATCGACTGCCTCCGTTAGCCGCGCACCCAAATGCGCTACCTACGGCTCGACATCTGCCAGCACGCCGGGCAGGACCAGACGGCACTCCTCGTCGGACCGGTAGCCCCCTGACACTCCGGATGAAATCCGTCACGGCGTTAGCGCCCGCGCTGGACGGCTGAGGCTAACGCTGCCTGATCGCGGTCATCAACGAGGTAGAGCTCGTGATGAGAGCAGAGATTAGCCCGGACGCGCGCGGTGCGGCGCTCCTGTAACCGTCCCGATGAGGGCTCCAGAGAGCACTCATCACCGGGTCGGCCAACCCGGCCGCCCCTTGAGAGCAAGGGAGCGATCCACTGGCGTTCGGGACATTCACCGCAGCCGGTGGCGTGACGCTGTTCACGGCGAACGCGGACGGCGAATCACAACTCCGGCTGCGGGCTGCGGCCTGAAACCGGGTCCAGACGGAACGGCCTTTATTCGAGCCTTGACAAGGCCGCTATACAGGCCCATTATAGGCCCATGCAGACGCTCCCGATCTCCAAGGTCAAGGACAGGCTCAACGAGCTCGTCGACGCCGCGGCGAGCACCCGCGAGCAGGTCACGATCACCAAGAACGGCTCTCCGGCCGCGATCCTCATCGGCGCCGACGAGTGGGAGTCACTTCAGGAGACCCTCTACTGGCTGTCTCAGCCCGGCATCCGCGAATCACGGGCTGAGGCCGAGGCCGACGTGGCCGCGGGCCGAGTCTTCGACGAGGCGCAGATCCGGGCCGAGTTCGGCGTACCCGAGCGCCACCGCTGAGCCGCCGGCGTGCGCTACGACGTGGTCTTCACCGCCACCGCACGGCGAGATCTGCAGCGCATACCGCCGCGCATCGTCCCGGCCATCGTCGAGTTCGTCTTCGGTGACCTCGCGGACGGTCCGCGGCGTGTCGGCAAGGCCTTGCAACGGGAGCTCTCCGGTTCGTTCAGCGCCCGCCGCGGGCCGTACCGGGTCCTGTACCAAATCGATGACGAGGCGAAGCTGATCACCCTGGTGCGGGTCGCGCACCGCGCCGACGCCTACCGCCCCGGCAGCGCCTGAGCGTGTCAGCGTCCGGGTCGGAACTGCGGGTCGGTGACCTTCCAACATTCGCAATCGCGGAACCAGGTGATGGGACGTTGGAAGTCGGCGCCGGTGTAGACGCCGGGCCGGTTGAAGAGCCCGTCGCTGACACCGCCGAAGGCGAGGCGACCCACCGACGGCACCGCGGTCGCGAAGTCCAGGCGCGTCGGGTTCACCGGCACGGTGCGCATGGTGGCGGTAAAGAAGTGGAGCAGGTCACAGTAAACGCGGGCCAAGTCGTCCTTCTCGGACTTCACCCCACGCACGCCGTGCGCTTCGAGCACCGCATCGCAGCGAGCTGTCTCCTTGGACAACGGCAGCCCGGCGTTGAGGTCACCGGATCGCGACGCGGTGTAGGCCACGGTCCCGTCCCACTCGTCGCGGTCAAAGCCGTTCGTGAGGCCGGGGCAGGTGAGGCAGTACAGATCCGAGGCCCCGTACACCGGATGGAAGTCCTGCGCTTTCGCGGCGTCGAGGTACGACCGGATGTTGACAAACAGCGTGGCCGGGAACACATGCGTCACCCCCTTCCGCTTGTGGTTGAGCGCGGCCTGGGCGATCGAGCTGGGCGACGCGATGAGGCCGACGCACCCGAGGTTCTCCTCTTCGATGTCGGACGCCGTGAGGCCGACGGTGCTGAGCGCGGCCTTGAGCTCCTGCACGATCTCCGGGAAGCAGTCGTCGACGAGCAAACCGAGCTTGCCAAACCCCTTGCTCCGA
>Ga0183260_10001190_pt1 | contig 21982 bp, 22 predicted proteins | sample AntDrymUQ4972206_2_FD_129768 | JGI IMG/M metagenome (GOLD analysis project Ga0183260, IMG submission 129768) | Polar desert sand microbial communities from Dry Valleys, Antarctica - metaG UQ497 (22.06) (version 2) (version 2) | ecosystem: Environmental > Terrestrial > Soil > Desert | place...
AGCTAGCCGGCCCCGCGGACGACCCTGGCCGGGTTGCCAACGGCAAGGACACCGCCGGGCAGGTCCTTTGTGACCACCGCCCCGGCACCGACGACGGTGTCGGGGCCGATGCTGACCCCGGGGCACACGATCACCCCGCCACCCAGCCACACGTTGTCCCCGATCGTGATCGGTTCTGCTGTCTCCCACCTCTCGCGCCGGGCGGTGGCGTCGAGTGGATGGACTGGCGTCAGCAGCTGGACGTATGGGCCGACCTGCACCTGCTCGCCGAGGACGATGGGAGCGACGTCGGCGAGCGAGCAACCGTAGTTGAGGAAGGTGCCGGAGCCGAGCCGGACGTTGCTCCCGTAGTCGACGTACACCGGGGGCCGCACGTCCACGTTGTCGCCCACTGCTCCGAACAATGCGTGCAACAGCGCACGACGGCCGTCCATGTCAGTGATCGAGCATGTGTTGTAGGCCTCCATCACACCGGCGCGCTCGCGCTGGAGCGCGAGGATCTCCTCATCAGTGACGTACCACTCCCCCGCGTTCATCCGTTCCATGAATGATCGGCGGTCTTCCAGGCTCATCGCGACACCCTAGAGTGCTCGAGACGCGCGGGTCGCGGCGTCGCAACACTGTCGGTGCCGCAGGTTAGCGTCCTGATGTGCGCATCCTTCACACCTCCGACTGGCACCTCGGGCGGTCGTTCCACCGCGAGGCGTTGCTCGATGCCCAAGCCAGTTTCGTCGATTCCCTTCTCGACACCGTGCGGACAGAGAGAGTCGACCTCGTCGTGGTGGCCGGAGATCTCTACGACCGAGCCGTGCCAGCAGTCGATGCCATCCGACTGGCTGATGACTCGCTGCGCCGGCTGGCCGAGTTACGCGTCCCGGTCATCATCACGTCCGGCAATCACGACTCCGCCAAGCGGCTGGGCTTTGTGGCCGACTTGATCACCGCCTCCGGCGTTCACATTCGCACCGACTGCGGGCGGATCGGCGACCCGGTCGTCATCGACGACCCGCACGGCGCGGTGGCTGTCTACGGCCTGCCCTATCTCGAGCCCGAGGTGATCACACCCGCCTGGGCACTGCCCAGCCGATCGCATGCGGCGGTGACCGCTGCTGCCATGTCCAGAGTCCGAAGCGACCTCGCTCGTCGCGGCAGCGCGACTCGGTCGGTGGTGGTTGCGCACACCTGGGTGTCCGGCGGCCGACCGAGCGAGAGTGAGCGTGACATCTCGGTGGGCGGCGTCTCGCACGTTCCGGCTGGCCTCTTCGCGGGCATCGACTACGTGGCCCTCGGGCACCTGCACGGTCGCCAGCAGATCTCACCGCAGATCCGTTACAGCGGGTCTCCGTTGGCGTACTCGTTCTCCGAGACCGACCATGTTAAGGGGTCGTGGCTGGTGGAGCTCGGACCGGGCGGCTTCGAGCGGGCCGACTTCGTGGCGGCGCCGGTGCCGCGCCGCCTCGGGCGCCTACGGGGCCGGATCAGCGACCTGCTCACCGATCCCCGGTACGCCGACTACGAGGCCCGGTGGGTTCAGGTGACGCTGACCGACGCGCAGCGGCCCCGAGCGGCCATGCAACGGCTGCGAGAGAACCGCTTCCCGCACGCGTTGGTGCTGGCGTTCGAGCCTGAAGACGCCGCTGCGCGGTCCCCGAAACTCGTATCAGTGGTGACCGGTCGGTCCGATGCCGACGTGGCGACCGATTTCGTGAACGCGGTGCGTGACGTCCCAGCCGACCTCGACGAGCGGGCGCTGCTCGAGGCGGCTTGCGAGGGTTGCCGTGACCCGTTGGACACCATGCTCTCGGCCGAGGCGGTACACCCACCAACGGCTGAGACGTTGGCCGGCTGAGAGGAGTGCACGATGCGCCTGCACCGGCTCGAGGTGAGCGCGTTCGGTCCGTTCGGTGACACCGTGTCGCTCGACTTCGACCCCCTGGGACAGGCAGGTCTGTTCCTACTGACGGGCAATACCGGTGCCGGCAAGACCAGCCTGCTTGATGCCGTGTGCTTCGCCCTTTACGGTCAGGTCCCAGGGGATCGACAGCTTGCCGGCAGGCTTCGCAGCGACCACGCGCCGCCAGGTGCCGCACCACGGGTTGAGTTGGAGGTCACCGTTGGTGACCGGCGGTTTCGCTTCGTCCGCTCCCCAGCCTGGGATCGGCCAAAGGCACGCGGCACCGGCACCACCGCGCAACACGCGACCGCGGCAGTAGCCGAGTGGCGAGGCGATGGCTGGGAGCCGCTAGCCACTCGAATCCCCGATGTCTCACAGCTGGCAGCCAACGTTCTCGGCATGGATGTGCACCAGTTCATGCAAGTGGTGTTGTTGCCGCAGGGACGGTTCCAGGAGTTCCTGCGGGCCGGCGCCGATACCCGCAAGGTGGTCCTCGAGCGGCTCTTCGCGACCTCCCGCTTCCGGGATGTGGAGCGCTGGTTAGTGGCCAGACGGCAACAAACCGGCCGGCTCCACGACCAGCGGCGCGCTGGGGCGAGCAAGCTGGTCGACCAGATCGTTGCCGTCGCTGGCGCCGAGGACCCCGGACAAGCGTCCAGCTCGTGGACGGCATGGGCGGCGCTGGTCTGCAGTGACCTCCAGCAGCGGGCCAAGGTAGCGCGCGCCACGGCGGACGACGCGCACGACCGGGTGCGTCTTCTGCAGGCCAATCTCGCGGCGGCGGAGGCCGTTGTCCTATTGCGAGACCGCGGGGTGGCCGCGCAGACCGCGCAGAGCCACCAGCTCCGGTGCAACGACGACATCGATTCGTGCCGGCAACAGCTGCAACGTGCCGAAAGAGCACGCGACGTCGCGGCCGTGCTCCCGCCGTTGTCGCGAGCCGAGGAGGGCAGCACCGCGGCAGCGGGCGCGACGGCCCAGGCAGCGGTCGCCGCGCGCCAGGCCGGCCTTGCGTTGCTTGACGACGAGGCCGATGTGCGGGACCAGCTCGAAACGCTGGACGCAGCGCGTCGCCGTAGCGAATCTGCGTTGGCGTCACTGTCAACGCTGCACGAGGCGGCGCGCACCCGGGCGAAGCTCGCCATCGAGATCGAGGGTCTGGCCACGTCCATGGCGACGCTTGGGGCGGCGCGGGACGCCACCGCCGCCGACCTCGCGGAGCTACCGCGGCACATCCAGCAGCTCACCGACGAGGTGTCCCAGGCTCGGGCCAGCGCCGCTCGTCAGGAGCTGCTCGGCCCCCAGCTGCTGCTTGCGCAGAGCGTCGTCGAGACAGTTGGTGCGCTGCATGAAGCGACCGCTCAGCTGAGCGAGGCGAGCACTCGGCGAGACGCGCTCGTCGCCGCTCACAACGACGCCCGTGACGAGCTCAATGACCTGCGCGACGCACGGCTCGCCGGAGCGGCCGCCTGGCTGGCGGCTGAGCTGCAGTCGGACCACCCGTGCCCCGTCTGTGGCGGCATCGAGCATCCCTCCCCCGCGGTCGGTGGCGGCGCGGTGCCGACGCAGACCGACGAAGTGGTCGCCCACGAGGCGGTGAGAGTGGCCGAGGCGGAGCGGGCGGCGGCGGAGACTGAGCTCGGTCAGGCCCGCGAGCTGGTGATCGCACTGGAGTCCCGCGCTGGGGGTCACGACAGCGGGAGTGCTGCCAGCACATGCGAGTCGTTGCGTGCTGACCTGCGGGTCGCCGCCTCGGCGGCGGCGCTGGTCGGGCCGCTCGAAGATTCGCTGCATCGCCTCGAAGGTCGGGCCAGCGATGCCCGTCAGCACCTCACCGAGTTGGATATCGAAGCGGCGGCCCTCGGCGAGCGGCTCGCCCTGCGCACGGCCGAGCACCACGAGCTCGACCTCCGGATCCGTACGCAGCTCGACCCCCACGTCGACCTGGAGACCGAAATTGCCCGCAGTGAGCGGCTGCTCGAAGCTATCGACTCGCTCAGCTCAGCGCTGCGCGACCTGACGGCGGCGCGGCAGGTGGCCCAGACGACCCGGGATCACGCGCTGGCCGCCACGGTGACGGCGGGCTTCACGACGCTCGACGAGGTCCGCGACGCGGCCTTGAGCGATGCGCGGCGCGCGCAACTGCGCCGCCGAGTCGATGACCACGAAAGCGCCGTGCGGGTGACGCAAGCAACCCTTGCCGACCTGTCGGTGCAGGCGGCGATGCAGTCGAGCCCGCCCGATCTCGTCGCGGGCCGCCAGGCCCTGAATGCCGCGGAGGCTGCTCAGCGACGCGCACTGGAGACGGCCGGGCAGCTGAGCGGTCGCGCCGGCCAAGCGGAGTCACTGCGGGCCGAGCTCGCCACTGCGATGGCCGCCTGGGCTCCGGCTCGGCACGCCCACGAGGTCGCCGAGGCGATGGCCACGTTGGCGGAGGGCAAAGCGGCCGACAATCACCGACAGATCTCGCTCTCCGCCTACGTACTGTCGGCCCGCCTGGCAGCTGTCATCGATGCGGCCAACGAACGGCTGACCCCGATGACCTCGGGTCGTTACGCCCTCGAGCACACCAGCGACCGAACGGCCGGCGACCGGAGCCGCGGCGCCGGCGGGCTGGGGCTGCGGATCCTGGACACCTGGACTGGTCAGTCCCGCGATCCCAAGACACTGTCGGGTGGGGAGACGTTCCAGACCTCGCTGGCGCTGGCCCTCGGGCTGGCCGATGTCGTCAGCTCCGAGACGGGCGGCGCGGTCATGAACAGCCTGTTCGTTGACGAAGGTTTCGGTTCACTCGACAGCGACAGCCTGGACGAAGTCATGGACGTGCTGGACGGTCTGCGCTCCGGAGGTCGAGTGGTCGGGGTGGTGAGTCATGTCGAGGCCCTGCGCGAACGGATCCCGGTGCAGGTCCGGGTGGTCAAAGAACGCACCGGTTCGGCCGTGCTGCAGCCATGATGGGCCAATCCGGACGGTGCCCGGGTTCGAACTAAGTGTGACAACCGTGGCGGTCGAGGCGTTGTCAAATTTCTTCGAGAGGCAGGCCTGAGGTGACTGAGCCCACGCCGTTGCACGGAACCGGCCGATCATCATCCAGCCGAGCTCCCCGAGCACGCCAGGCAGCGGTCCTCGACGACCTCCTCGGCGAGGTGGCCCGGGGTGACGAGATCGCGTTCTCCGCGCTCTACGACAAGATGTCTCCGGCTGTCTTCGGGCTGGCTCGCCGGGTGGTACGTGATCCGGCGCGGGCCGAGGAGGTGGCCCAAGAGGTCTTCCTCCAGGTCTGGCAGAACGCCACCCGCTTCGACTCGGACCGCGGTGCTGCGAAGACGTGGATACTCACCCTGGCGCATCGCCGAGCCGTCGATGTGGTGCGTCGGGATCAGTCCAGCAGCGATCGCGAGCAGCGCTACGACTGGCGCAGCGGACCCGACCACGACGCTGTGGCCGAAGAGGTCGGCACCCGACTCGAGCACGAGCAGGTTCGCCGCTGCCTCGGCACCCTGACCGACCTCCAGCGGGAGGCCATCACGCTGGCGTACTACGGGGGTTACACCTACATGGAGGCCTCGACCCTGCTCGAGGCAAATGCGGCAACTGTGAAAACTCGGATGCGCGACGGGCTGATCCGGCTGCGCGACTGCTTGGGGGTGACCCGATGACCGCCGAACTGCACACGCTGGTCGGCGCGTATGCGCTGAACGCGCTCTCGGCAGAGGAGCAGGCCCGATTCGAGCAGCACCTTGCCACCTGCGCCGCGTGCCGCGCGGAGCAGTCCGAACTGCAGGCCACCGCTGCCCGGCTGGCCGACGCGAACTGGGAAACCCCACCTGCGGGGATCAAGGCCCGTCTCATGGACGCGGTGAGGCGGACGGCACAGGACCGGCCGTTGGGCGTCTCGCCGACGCACACTGGCCGAGGCCGTTGGTTGCCTGTAATGCTCACCGCGGCCGCAGTGCTCGCAATTGTCGCGAGCCTAGGAGCTTTCTTCGTCGAACGTGACCGGCTCGCTGACGCGCAGCAACAGCAGCGAGCGGTGGCGGGACGTCTCGCCGTCCTCGAACGGCAGGAGGACGGCGTGACTGCGGTGTTGTCGGCTCCGGACGTACGCATCCGGTCCGCCAGCCTGGACAACGGCGGCTCAGTGCGCGTCATCGTGGCGCCCTCGCTGAACTCCGCCCTGATCGCCATGGACAATCTGCCCATCCTCGGTGATCAGTACAGCTATCAGATCTGGCAGGTCGGCCGTGGCGACCCGGTGTCTGCGGTCGTGATGCCCGCCGATGCCAAACACCGGACCGGGACACAGTTGCTGGACAACCTCGGAAAGACCCAAGCCATCGCGGTCACCGTCGAGCCAGAGGGTGGTTCCACCCGCCCGACGACCGATCCAATCGCCAGCATTGCGCTCACCTGACCCGCCATGACGGACCAACCGAACGGCCAGTCTTTCCACATGAGTCCGCATATCCCACCACTTCGACCTGTCGCGAGGCAGACTGATGGTGTGGAGCAAAGGAATGTTCGAGCCTGTCGGCACACACCGGCCTGCCCGTCGGCGGACCGGGCCGACAGGGAGGCGGCGCACACCATCGTCGCGCATCCCGAGCAAGGCTGGAGCCTGCTGTGCAACGGCATCGTCTTGTTCGATGACACCGGCGAGCTGCTGCCCAACGGGCAAGTCATCGCTCCGCACCGCCCGACCGATGTTCATCCCGAGGTGTTCGGCATCTTCGCCGTCGCTTGACCCATCCGGGAGCGCGTTAGGCTCGCGGTCGTGCCTTCTCCCGACGTCGACCCTGACTTCGTCGCCCTGCCACGGCATCGACTCGCCGATGCCGCCTTGCAGCGCGCCAGAGACTTCGGTGTCGAGCACGCCGACTTTCGCCTGGAGCGGCTGCGTAGTCAGGACCTGCGGCTGCGCGATGGCGCCCTGGAGGGCGCCCATGACGGGGAGCAGCTCGGATTTGCTGTTCGCGTCATCGTCGACGGCACTTGGGGGTTCGCCGCCAGCGTGGAGCTGTCCACTGAGTCGGCAGTGCGCACTGCCGAGGAAGCCATCCGGGTTGCCCAGGTGTCGGCCGCCATCAGCAGTGAGCGCATCGAGCTGGCTGCTGAGCCGGTTTACTCCGACGTAACCTGGGTGTCGTCGTACGCGATCGACCCGTTGAGTGTCTCAGTGGCAGACAAGGTGGCGCGCCTGGCGGAGTGGAGCAACCGGCTGCTCGCAAGGGGTCCGGTCGCGCATGTCTCCGCCAAACTCGAGCAGGTGGTCGAGAATAAGTTCTACTCCGACCTCGCGGGGACCACGACGACTCAGCAGCGCGTGCGCCTGCACCCCCAATTGGAGGCGCATGGAACCGACGAGCCCACCGGGCGTTTCGACTCGATGAGGACGATTGCACCGCCCGTCGGGCGCGGGTGGGAATACCTCGACGGGGGCTACGACTGGGACGACGAGCTGGCGCAGATCCCTGACCTGCTGGCTGAGAAGCTCAGCGTCAAATCGGTCGACGCCGGAATCTTCGACCTCGTCATCGACCCGTCCAACCTGTGGCTCACGATCCATGAGTCCATCGGGCACGCCACTGAGCTCGATCGAGCACTGGGCTACGAAGCCAACTACGCCGGCACGTCGTTCGCCACCTGGGACCAGCTCGGGACCCTGCAGTACGGCTCGCCGGTGATGCAGGTGGTGGGAGACCGTACCGTCGAGCACGGCCTGGCCACGATCGGCTATGACGACGAAGGGGTGCAGACGCAGTCGTGGGACATCGTGCGCGATGGTGTCCTGGTCGGATATCAGCTCGATCGCCGGATGGCGCAGCTGAAGGGCCTGGGCCGGTCCAATGGTTGTGCGTTCGCCGACTCCCCCGGCCACATTCCCATCCAGCGCATGGCCAATGTGTCCTTGCAACCAGCCGAGGACGGACCCGACACCGACGGGCTCATCGCGCAGGTCGAGAACGGTCTCTACGTCATCGGTGACCGGTCATGGTCGATCGACATGCAGCGCTTCAACTTCCAGTTCACCGGACAGCGTTTCTACAAGATCGAGAACGGCCGGCTCGCGGGCCAGGTCCGGGATGTCGCGTACCAGGCCACGACAACCGACTTCTGGGGGTCCATGGAGGCCGTGGGCGGGCCGCAGACCTGGGAACTGGCCGGTGCGTTCAACTGCGGCAAAGCCCAGCCAGGTCAGGTGGCGCCGGTCAGTCATGGCTGCCCTTCCGCCCTGTTCCGGAGCGTCCGCATCCTCAACACCCAGTCGGAGGCAGGCCGATGAGCGGCAGCTCGCCCTACGACCTCGTCGAGCAGGGGTTGGCGGTGTCGAAGAGCGACGACTGCATCGTGATTGTCAACCGTTCGACTAGCGCGAACCTGCGTTGGGCCAACAACACGCTGACCACCAACGGATTGATGACGGGCTCGCAGGTGTCAGCGATCTCGATCGTGGGCGGCGCTTCGGGCATGGCGTCGGCAGCGCTCAGTCGCAGCGCTTCCACGGTCGAGGAGGTCCGCGACCTCGTTGCCGCGGCTGACGAAGCGGCCCGGCTGGCTGGTCCTGCGGAGGACGCTGTCCCGCTCGTGGACGGCGACCAGGATTCGGACTGGGAAGACCCACCGGAACCGACCTCCATCGCCGTCTTCGATGTGTTCGCGCCTGCGCTGGGCGAGGCGTTCGCGCGCGCCCGGTCGGCCGACCGCTTGCTCTACGGCTACGTCGAGCACACCGTCGACACCCTCTACCTCGGCTCTTCCCGCGGGATGCGGCGCCGCCATGTGCAACCGACTGGGCATGTCGGGATCACCGGGAAGAGCGGCGACCTGACCCGGTCAGCGTGGGTCGGGCAGGCCACCCGAGACTTCGTGGACGTCGACGCACTGGCCCTCGGCGCCGAGCTGGATCGGCGCCTGGGCTGGGCTGAGCGCACCGTGGCCCTGCCCGCGGGACGGTACGACACCGTACTGCCGCCCACGGCGGTCGCCGACCTGCTCATCTACGCCTACTGGACCTCGGCGGCGCGTGACGCCCACGAGGGTCAAACCGTCTACAGCAAGCCAGGTGGCGGGACCAGGGTCGGCGAACGGCTCTCGACCCGGCCGGTGACGGTGTTTTCCGATCCGGCGTACCCGGGACTGGAGGCCGCACCGTTCGTCATTGCGGCATCGTCGTCGAGCCTGACCAGCGTGTTCGACAACGGGCTGGGTCTTCAGCGGACCGACTGGATTGCCGACGGCGTGCTGAGCGCCCTTGGGCAAACCCGGCACTCGGCTGAGGTCACCGGCCTGTCTGCCACTCCCCTCATCGACAACCTCGCGATGACGGTGGCGGGTACCGATCAGGATCTCGAGCAGGTGGTGGCTGGCATGGATTCGGGGCTGCTGCTCACCTGCTTGTGGTACATCCGTGAAGTCGACCCGCAGACCCTGCTCCTTACCGGACTGACGCGCGACGGTGTCTACCGGGTCGAGAGGGGCGAGGTCACGGGGGCGGTCAACAACTTCCGGTTCAACGAGAGCCCGATCGACCTCTTTGATCGATTCGACGTCGCCAGCGAGACGGTGCCATCGTTCTCGCGCGAGTGGGGTGACTACTTTCCGCGGACCGCCACGCCGGCGCTGCGCGTCCCTGACTTCAACATGAGCAGCGTGAGCCAGGCGAACTGACTCAGCGCCGCCACAGCTTCGACGCCGGACCGCCGATCGACGTCACGGTGACCAGCATTCCCACGAGAGCAAGTAGCGCGACCAGACCGAACGCCCATTGCATGCCGCTGCCGAAGCTCTCGCGCACGATCGTCTCCACCGTGTCCGCGGCAGCCGAGGAGAGCCTGTTCGTGACCTGCTGCGCTGACTCGGTGCCGGCCACATCATCGCCCCGCCGACGCCCATGAAGGCTCGAGCGACGATCAACCACACAACGTTTGGCGCGATCCCCGCAATCAGAGAGAACACGGCGAAGATCGTCGAACCGATCAAGAAGACCCGGCGACGGCCGAAAAGGTCGGCGAGCCGGCCACCGGTGACGATGAGGACGCCGAAGATGAGGGCATAGGCATTGATGACCCACTGGACCGTGTCGACGCCGGCGTCGAAGTCGCGTTCGATGTCGGGAAGCGCGACAGCCAACGCGGTGATGTCGTTGGCGATGACGAAGACTGCCAGGACCATGGCAACAAGCGCGGGGACCACTTTGCGGTCCAGTTGCTCGGGCGTCGCGCTCGGCATGAGCGCGATGGTAGAGGGGAGGAGTCAGGTGCCGTACGGGGTGCGGGTCAACGTGTAGGTGGCGAGATTGAGGTGGCGGATCGAGCTATCGGAAGCCCGGTGAACACGAAGGGTTTCGCCGGTGAAGTACTGGTCGAGTCCGCGCCACCGGTCCTCGCCGTCGGGCACCAGTCGGGTGCCGCGACCTGGCCGACCGGTGTCCAGAACCAGGTGGCCATCTGCGACCTCGAGGGTGTACGGCGTGTTCCCCCAAAACCACTGCCCCAGCAGATCTTCGGCCGCGGCCAGCTCCGGCTCTGGCCGCCACGGCTGCGGCAGTTGCGGCTCGTACTCCGCGACGAGATCGAGCAAGGTGTAGCCGAGCCCGAGGGTCTCCCCCGCGGTGCCGTTGGAGAGGGCCACGGCGGCGGTGCGTTGCTGGGGATCCATCACCATCGACGCCAGGAATCCGGGCATGGACCCGCCATGGCCGAACACCGTCCGGCCGGGCCGGGCAGCTAACGACAGCCCGAGACCGTACCCCGCTTCGAGCCCGTCATCAGGCTGACCAGCCACGGGTATTCGCATCTCGGCGACCGTCTCGGGAGCAAGCACGCACGGATCGGGGTCCAACCAGAACGCCGCGTACCGGCACAAGTCAGCCGCCGTGCTCCACCATTGTCCGGCGGGTCCCATTGCGCCGGTGTCGGTGTGCGGCTCGGGAACCAGCCGACCCGACCACGGGTGCACCGAATAGCCCTGGGCATGCGGTACCTGCGGGTGGTACGTCGTGCGGACCATGCCGAGGGGCTCCAGCACTCGCTGCCGCGCGACCTCCTGGTATGGCTGGCTGCGCACCCGACCCACTGCCTCGCCGACAAGGGCGTACCCGAGATTGGAGTAGTGCTGCTGCCGCCCCGCGGGCAGCACCGGTTGCTGGTCGCGGAGCCGGTCGCTGAGCTCCTCGAAGTCACCGCCGTCGCTGCGTTCCCACCATGGACCTTCGGGCTCCGCAGGCAGCCCAGCGGCATGGGACAGCAACTGGCGCAGAGAAGCGCCGGCGAACGGAACCTCCCCGAGCACACTGCCCACGGTGGTGTCCAGGTCCACCAGCCCCTCGTCACGACACTGCAGCAACGTGAGTGCGGTGATCGTCTTGGTGATCGAGCCGATCCGGTACTGAGTGTCCAGGCTCGGCTCGCAGTTACCGGCCTCGGTGCCCCGCACGGCGGACCACACCATCCCGCCATCGCGGACAACAGCCGCGACGAGTGACGGCTGACGGCTCTCGTGCTGTACGAGCGCCACGGCTCGCAGCAGACGCGCGGCCGTCTCGGCGCGCAGCCCTTCGCTCACTCGAACGCCTCGACCGGTGGACAGAAGCAGGCGAGGTTGCGATCGCCGTACGCCTGGTCTACCCGCGCCACCGGAGGCCAGTACTTGTCGGTGAACTGACCGGTCGGGAAGGCACCCGCCGACCGGTCGTAGCGTCGTTGCCACTCCCCTACTGTTGTCCGAGCGGTGTGGGGTGCGTTCCGAAGTGGGGACTCCGCGACGCTCCAGGTGCCGTCGCCGACCTGCTCGATCTCCGCCCGGATCGCGATCATCGCCGCGCAGAAGCGATCGAGCTCGGCCAGGTCCTCGGATTCCGTCGGCTCCACCATCAACGTTCCGGCGACGGGGAAACTCATCGTGGGTGCGTGAAAGCCGTAGTCGATGAGCCGCTTGGCGACGTCGTCGACAGTGACACCGGTGCGCCTGGTGAGGTCGCGTAGATCCAGGGTGCACTCGTGCGCAACCAGGCCACGGTGACCGCGGTACAGCACCCGGAAATGCTCGTCGAGCCTATGGGCAATGTAGTTGGCTGACAGCACCGCGACCGACGTAGCCTCGGTCAGCCCTTCGGCACCCATCATGGCGACGTACGCCCACGAGATCGGCAGTATGCCGGCCGATCCGTACGGTGCGGCGCTGATGGCACCGATCCCGTCGCGCCGAGCGGGGTCGGGATGTAACGGGTGAGACGGAAGGAACGGCACGAGGTGCTCGGCCACTGCGACCGGTCCGACGCCCGGACCGCCGCCACCGTGCGGGATACAGAAGGTCTTGTGCAGGTTCAGATGGGAGACGTCGCCGCCGAACTCCCCCGGTCGGGCATGACCGAGAAGGGCATTGAGGTTGGCGCCGTCCACATAGACCTGGCCGCCGTGCTCGTGCACCGTCTCGCACAGTTTGGTGATGGTGTCCTCGTACGCACCGTGAGTGGACGGATAGGTGACCATGATGGCGGCGAGGGTGTCGGAGTGCTCCGCGCACTTTCTTTCGAGGTCGGCGAGGTCGACTGACCCGTCATCGGCTGCGGCCACGACGACGACCCGCATGCCCGCCATGACCGCCGACGCAGCGTTGGTGCCGTGAGCCGAAGACGGGATGAGGCACACGGTGCGCTCGGAGTTGCCGTTGGACCGGTGGTAGGCGCGGACGGCAAGGAGGCCGGCCAGCTCGCCCTGTGATCCGGCGTTCGGCTGGATCGAGACGGCCGCGTAACCGGTGACTTCTGCGAGCCACACCTCGAGCTGCTCGACGACTTCGATCAGCCCGGCGGCGTCCTGGGCGGGAACGAAGGGGTGGAGGTCGGCAAAGGCCGGCCAACTGACCGGCTCCATCTCCGCGACGGCGTTGAGCTTCATCGTGCACGAGCCGAGAGGAATCATCCCACGGTCGAGCGCGTAGTCGCGATCGGAGAGCCGCCGCAGGTAGCGCAGCAGGGCGGTCTCGGACCGGTAGGAGTTGAACACCGGATGGGTGAGGTAGTCGCTGGTGCGCACCAATGCCTCGGGCAGGGCATCGCCCGTCGCGACGTCGAGTGCGTCGAGGTCGACATCGTCGACTCCGAAGGCCGACCACACGACCCGCAGGTGCTCGGCCGTCGTCAACTCCGACGTCGTCACTCCGACGCGGTCGTCACCGACCCGACGCAGGTGCACGCCACGCTCTCGTGCTGCGGTCACGAACTCGGCTGCCCGAGCGGGCACGACGGCCACGACGGTGTCGAAGAAGTGCTCGGTCTCGATATCGATTCCGGCACTGCGCAAACCGGCCGCCAGCACGGCGGCATAGCGATGTGTCCGGGAGGCGATCGTTCGTAGCCCGTCTGGACCGTGGTAGACGGCGTACATTCCGGCCGTGACAGCGAGCAACACCTGTGCGGTGCAGATGTTTGACGTCGCCTTGTCGCGCCGGATGTGCTGCTCGCGTGTCTGCAACGCCAGTCGGTACGCAGGACGACCCTCGGCGTCGACGGAAACACCCACCAGCCGGCCGGGGAGATGACGCTCGAGACCGGCCCGGACCGCCAGGTAGCCGGCGTGCGGCCCGCCGTAGAACATCGGGACTCCGAAGCGCTGCGTCGAGCCCACGACGACATCGGCACCGAGCTGACCGGGGGCTTCCAGCAGACACAGGGCCAGCGGGTCCGCGGCCACGACCGCGAGGCCGCCGTGCTCGTGGCACTGCTCGATAAGCGGCCGGGGGTCGCGGATCTCACCGCTGGCACCGGGGTAGGCGAGGAGGAGTCCCCCGAGAGGGCCGTCGGGGAGCCCGTCGTCGAGGTCGCGAACCACCACCTCCACCCCCAGCGCCGCCGCCCTTGTCGCGATCACCGCGAGGGTCTGCGGCAACGTGTCGGCGTCCACCACGAACGGTGCGTCCGGGCTGCGCAACGCTCGCCACACCAGGGATATCGCCTCGGCGGCGGCGGTGCCTTCATCGAGCAGCGAGGCATTCGCGGTCGGGAGCCCGGTCAGATCGGCGACCGCTGTCTGGAAGTTGAGCAATGCCTCGAGGCGGCCTTGCGAAATCTCTGGTTGGTACGGCGTGTAGGCGGTGTACCAACCGGGGTTCTCCACCACGTTGCGGCGGATCACCGCCGGGGTGATGGTCGGGTGATAGCCCAAACCGATCATCGCGATACCGGGATTGGTGCGCTCAGACAAGGCTCGCAACGAAGTCAACGCGGCTGCCTCGCTGAGAGCGACCGGCAATCGCAACGGCTTCGCTGTCGAGATGGCGGGCGGCACCGCAGCTGCCATGAACGAGTCGAGACTGTCGTAACCCAAGGCCGTCAGCATGTGCTCCTGCTCGGCCGCATCCGGGCCGATGTGACGCCGCCTGAAGGGCGCGGCAGAGTCAAGCTCAGGCAAGGCAGGACGGTCGCTCATATACCAGACAGTAAAGCCTGCAGGCTCGCTCAGCCGGTGTTGCGGGCGCGCCGGCGGGCTGCCAGCTCGTCGGTGAGGTGTTCCTCGGACGGAGCAGCCGCCCGCTCACTCGGCAGATTGGCCAGTGAGCCCTCGATCTCCCGCCAGACGCCGCCGATGGCAATGCCGAAGACGCCTTGGCCGCCTTGCAACAGGTCGATGACCTCGTCGGCCGAGCGGCACTCGTACACGCTGGCGCCGTCGCTCATCAGCGTGACGCGGGTGAGATCGTCGGTGCCGCGCGCGCGCAGGTGTTGGACGGCGGTCCGTATCTGCTGCAACGAGACTCCAGCATCCAGCAGGCGTTTGATGATCTTGAGCAGCAGGATGTCGCGGAACGAGTAGAGCCGCTGAGTGCCCGACCCGGTGGCCGCGCGGACGCTGGGGTCGACCAGGCGGGTTCGCGCCCAGTAGTCGAGCTGGCGATACGTGACGCCGGCAGCGGTGCAGGCGGTCGGCCCGCGGAAACCGACGTCCTCAGGCATCGCCGCAAGGTCGTCGTCGAAGAGCAGCCCCTGCTCGCCGGCCGCTCGAGCCGCCTCGCTCGGCTCGGCGGTGGTGTCACGAGTGCCGGTCACGGCGACCTCCGTCGGTTCGCGTTGGCTCGCTGGGCTTGCCCCTGTCGCACGCGACATCGGTGAAGTTACAGCGGCGATGTTCTCGATCACGCTACGGCGGCAGCCCGGTCAGGTCAACGACCGGCACCTTCGAGGTGCCCGTGTTCCTAACCCTACAGTTGAGATTTAGGCTTCCTCGTCACGAGTTTCGTGCTCGAAGTCCTCGGGATTGATCTGGTCGAGGAACTCTCGAAACTTCTCGACCTCGTCCTCGTCCTCGTCGGCGACGTGAACCCCAGATTCGGTCAGGACGTCGTCGCTGCACACGATCCGGCTGCCGGTGCGTAAGGCGAGCGCGATGGAATCCGACGGTCGGGCGGCCACCTCCACGCCGCTCTCGAAGACGAGGGTGGCGTAGAAGACCCCGTCCTTGACGTCGGTGATCTGCACCTCATGCAGCTCTTGGCCCAGGGCCGAGACCACATCACGCAGCAGGTCATGTGTCAACGGCCGTGGCGGGACGACCCCTTGCTGCGCGAACGCAATGGCCGTCGCCTCGACTGCCCCGATCCAGATGGGCAGGTAGCGCGCACCTTCGACCTCCCGCAACAGCACAAGCGGCTGCTGGGTGGGCATCTCTACCCGCACCCCGACCACATCGAGCTCGCGCACATGCCCACCGTACCCTTGTCCGAGAATCCACCCGGGCTCGCGGTTACGGCCGTTGCCGAAGGCCGTTCTTGACCAACATCGTGTGCAGTCGCACCGACAACGCAGCGAGCTGCTGCTCGATGTCCTCGGCGCGGGCGGTCGCTCCCGGGTCACGCTGCCGGTGCAACGGGGAGACGATCTGCTCGACCAGGCCGACCTCTCGGTCCGCTGCCGTCTTGAACGCTCGGAGATGCCGGGGCTCGAGTCCGTAGGCCGCCAACTCCCCCACCGTGGTGACGATCTCGAGGGCTGTGGCGTCGTAGTGGCGGCCGCTGCCGCGCGCACGGACCAGCCCGAACTGCTCGATCTGGGCCAACAGCTCCTCGCTGATCCCGGCGTCTTCGACGAGCTGTGACCGGGACAGCCGTACCTCGTGCGTGTCGCCGGAGAGCGCCACAGGTGGCGTGTGCGGAAGACCGCCGGCGTCCAGGTCTTCGCGGATCTTGCGTAACGGCCAGAAGCTGTCCCGCTGCTTGGTCAAGATGTAACGCAGCCGTTCGACGTCACCGGAGGAGAACTTCCGGTAGCCGGAGGGAGTGCGCTCCGGCTCGAGCAGACCTTCGGACTCCAGATAACGAATCTTGGAGATCGTCACGTCCGGAAACTCCTGCCGGAGCTGGGACAGCACCTCGCCGATGCTGATCCGGGTCCGCGAGGGCATCGGGGAGGTCACCGGGCGGCCCCGGCTTGACTGGGGAAGTAGACCAGTCGGTACTTTCCGATCTGCACTTCGTCTCCCCCGGTCAGCAGCACTTCGTCCACGCGGTCGCGGTTGACGTACGTACCGTTGAGGCTGCCGACGTCGCTGACGACGAAGCCCTCTGCGGTGCGTCGGAACGCCGCATGGCGGCGGGATACCGTGACGTCGTCGAGGAAGATGTCACTGTCGGGGTGACGCCCTGCCGAGATGTCGTCGGTGTCGAGCAGGAACCGTGAACCGGCGCTCGGACCGCGTTGGACTACCAAGAGCGCGCTGCCGCCTGGCAAGGCGTCGAGCGCGGCGGCGTCGGCCGGGCTCAGCTCACTCATCTCGCCGTCGCCGTCGCCGGGTCCGGATGTCGGCGCGAGCGTGGTCGTCGTCTCCGACGATGGCTCAGAGCTCAGCAACCGATGACCGCACTGAGAGCAGAACCGGGCCGAGCTGGGGTTCTCGTGCCCGCACTCTGTGCAGAATGGCATCTGCGGCCTCCTCTGACAGCGCCCGCCAGAGTCTCAGGCGGCACTCAAGGTTGACGGTTGTGGTTGCAACCTATACGTGCCACCCCTGACACGGTCAAACAGCTCAGCGGGCCACTCACTCAGCCACCTGGGCGCGGTAGGCATCGGCGTTGAGAAGAGATGCCACGGCCGCCGGATCGTCGATCCTGACCTTGATGAGCCAACCCTCCCCGTACGGGTCAGAATTCACCAGCTCGGGGGTCGAGTCCAGCTGCTCGTTGCGCTCGGTCACCACCCCGGACACCGGCGCGAACAGGTCGCTGACCGACTTGGTCGACTCGAGCTCCCCGATGCTGACCCCCGGCTCGATGGTGTCGCCGGACTCGGGCAACGACACGTACACGATGTCACCGAGTTGCGACTGCGCATAGTCGGTGATCCCCACCACGACACTGTCACCGTCGACCCGGACCCACTCGTGCTCGGCGGTGTACTTCAGCTCATCGGGGTACACGCGGACTCCTCGTCATGCGGTGCACGGTCATGGCGCCGGCTGAGCGTACTCGGGCGCACGCTGCTGCGACAACGCGGTGATGTCGATGGCGTCCGCTTCCGCCACGAAGACGCTGCCACCCAGTGCCTCCACCTCGTCGGCGAGCCCGCCGGGGAAGCTGACCGCCACGCTGAGGGTCTGCGGCGAACCGATCGCCTCGATGAGGTACGGCGGCCGCACCGGAGCACCGTCAATGGTGATGGAACCGTCACCGTCGGCGAAGTACGTCTGCGCCACGATGCGGGCGGTGTCGTTGACCTCGATGGCCTCGGCGCCGGCGTCGCGGAGCTCCTCGACCGCATTGAGCATCGTTGCCGCGCTGATCGAGCCCTTCTGGTCCTGGATCTCGATGGCGACGCCAGGCCCGGTCGCTGCCACCGTTCCGGCGAGGATCGCCAGGGTGGTGGCTTCCTCGCGGGCCTCCTGCTGCGCTGTCTGGGTCGCGTTCGTGCTGGTCTGCAGCTCCCGCTTGGTTGCTTCGAGCTCGGCGATCTGCCTGTCGGCACGGAGGTTGGCGGCGTCGAGGGAGTCCAGTAACTGCACCAGCTCGCTTCGACGAGCACCGGGGTAGATGCCCTCACGGTCCTGCGCGCGAACCTGAACAGCGACGGCGAATCCGAGCACCGCCAGCAGTAGCGCGACGATGACCTGCCCCCGGACCTTGCGCTCAGGCATGGAAGATGTGCCTTCGGATGGCCGCGACATTGGAGAAGATGCGGATCCCGAGAACCACGATGACGCCGGTGGACAGCTGTCCTCCGACCCCGAGTTGGTCGCCGAGATAGACGATGAGAGCCGCTATCACGACGTTGGAGACAAAGGAGATCACGAAGACCTTGTCGTCGAAGATCCCGTCCAGGTACGCCCGCAGGGCGCCGAAGACCGCATCGAGCGCAGCCACCACGGCGATGGGCAGGTACGGCTGCAGCGCAACCGGCACCGACGGGTCGAGGAACAGCCCGGCGGCGATGCCGACAAACAGGCCGATCACCGGTATCACGGGAGCTCCCCTTGGCGTTGTGCGTACTGGATGAGCAACCGAGGCGCTGGTGCCGCCGCCAGTGTCAGCGAGTCACCGCTGTCCAACTCGAAGCGCAGACCAAAGTTCGTCTGCAGATCCAACCATGCTTGACCCCCAGGTGTTTCGATGAAGCGCGCTTGGAGCGTCTGCGGGTCGCCGATCGCTTCGATGACGTAGGGCGGCGACAGGGAACGATAGTTGACCGTGATGGCCCGTCCGGCGGTCCGGATCGCCGAGAGCGGACTGAGTCGGTTGCCGTTGATCGCCACCGCCTCGGCCCCCGCCTGCCACAGCCCGTTGACGAGGACTTGGAGGTCCACGTCGAGAACCTTGCCTTCCGGACCCGATTGACCGCCGGGAGCGTCGTCAGCCGTGATCTGCACGCCAGGGCCGATCACCGGCGCGGCACCGGTGAGCGCCCTTGCCGTGGTCAGGCCAGCGAGAAGGTCTCGAGCGCGCTCGTTGCCTTCCGTTGCAGTCCCCTGCAGATCGAGGATCTGCTGGCGCAACTGCTCGAGTCGGTCCGTGAGAGCCGCAATGGTGACCTGGCGGTTTTCGATGCGATCGAACAGCGCCGACCGTTCCCGCGCCTCCTGGGGAGCGCCGGAGCGGGCTTGACCGGCGGCGATCCCTACCAACAGCCCGAACGCGACCACGACCACGATGGCGGCTGCCGCCGGACGCTGCAGCGTGGGGTTGCCGGGCTGCCGGTCACTCACGGCGGCGCCGTAGTCGTCGTCCACCGCATCGTCGAGGAGCCGGCGCAGCACGTCGCTGGGTGGTGTGGTGGCCCGTGGCATCTGGATGTCTATGACGGGCCGTCCTTCGTCTCGCTGCGATTCGGATCAGGTGGGGGCGACGCGCGGCGTGTCTGTCAGGAGCTTGCGCACCTGCCACCCATAGAGCAGCCCCGCCCACCAATACAACCCTGTTCCCCAGATCGTAAACGCCCACCCCAAGACGTTGGCGAAGTCGGCGAGGGTCCCGTCGTCATCGCCGATCAACAAGAAGGGAAAGGCGTACAGCAGGTTCGCGGTCGCAGCCTTGCCGAGGAAATGAACCGGCAGCGCTCGGATGCCTCGCGTTCGCATGAAGGGCACCAGAGCAAACAGGAACACGTCCCGCAACGGCAGGATGACTGCCAGCCAAACGGGGATGATGTCCCGGATCGCTAGCGCGACAACGACGGAGAGGATGTAGAGGCGGTCGGCGACCGGATCCAGGATCTGACCCAGTCTGGAGGCCTGGTTGAGCGTCCGAGCGAGATAGCCGTCGAGGTAGTCGGTGATCCCGGAGACCATCAACACGATGAGCGCGAGTACATCGTACTCGGGGCCGAGGACGAGGTAGAGAAACAGCGGGACACCGAGCAGGCGAAGCACGCTCAGCAAATTCGGAATCGTCAGAACACGGTCGGTCGGCGCCGCGACATGCTCCTCGGCCACCGACGTCCCCTCCTGATTTTGTCGCGTACCGCTGCGCTGTTGGACCGGAACGGACGCGTGATCAGGCTACCCGCTCGAGTCGTAACACCTGGCCGGCCGCTAGGACAAGGCCACTCTCAGGTCTACACCGGTTGTCGTTCGCGACGGTGCTTGCGGCGGTCACCACGGCGTAGTTGGCGGCGGCGTTCGGGAGGCCCCGGATGGCTCGCTGCTCGACAGTTCTCGCTGTCTCTTGACGGCCGTGCCACTCACTTGACACTGCGACGCCATGTGATGGCCTGATCTAACAGTGACAACTCACCGACTCGGGGGCATGAGGTGGGGCGGTTGATTTCGACCGGGTCCGCGACGTTTGCGACCACGCCAACTGCGCCTGTCAAGGCTTAGGCACGGCCGCCGAACAACTCAAGCCGTCGTTTGATCGAAATATTGCAGCAGGTCATGTGCCGCCAACTCGATATCCTTGTGCCGCCACTCAGCCGCCCGGTACACGCAGGCGATCAGTCCAGTCCGATGAACGCGGCGGAAGTCACCGTAGCCGAATGCGTAGCGGGCCTTCGTCTCGTCACTCGCCCCTTCCGCCAAGCCGAGGTGCCACTCCGCGTACGCATCCCACGAATGCGATTCGAGGAAGGCGTTCTCGTCCGCAGCCTTGTGTTGTGACTCTCCCCAGTCGCTGTCGCGGACGTACTGCCGGGCACGGATCAGGGTGCGTGCGTGCTCCACCGCCGCGGGGTTGACCGAATACGATGCCATCAAGCCATTCTGGACGAGTGAAGGGCGGATGTCAGGCGGGATCGCGCCGCCCGCGGTCGACGTACAGCCCGTCTCGGGTCGCGTCACAGTGCAGCTCTCGGGGGCGTACCTCCTGCCGCGCTGAATCGGGCAGTTGACGGGGATGAGGAAGTCGCAGTCGCTGACGATGTCAGCGTCGCCCACCGCGAACGACCCCTGAAGGTACGCCCCCCATGAAGTTGTCTCCCAAGCAATCTTGATGTGTCAGCGCCTGATCCGCGACAGCGCTCCCTCACCGAAGATCGGTCCGATCGCGTAGATCTTGCCGTCGGCGCCGACCTCCACACCGCCGGGCAGGATGAACTCCCCAGGTCCCAGCTCCTTGACGTTCCGGCCGTTGGCCGACATCTCGAAGATGCCACCGATCGGTGGGGCGATCTCGAGCTCCCATTGCAGCCAGCTCTTCTTGACCAGCTCCGCGACAAAGATGTGGCCGGCGGGACCTACCGCGAGATCCACGATGGACGTGAAGCCGTCGGCGACCCGGCGGCAGGCGCCTCGGTAGGGGTGCTCCGGGTCACAGACTGCGTTCTTCGTGCCTGCCTTGACCCGCCACACCTGGGACTTCCCCGGGGTAGCCGGGAAGCCGCGCAGCTCACCGAAGTACCAGTAGCCGTCTCCGACTGCGACCGACGTGATGACGGACTCGGACGGAATCCTGGATCCGGCCGGAGGGAACCCCTCGTCCGGCAGCGCATCCGGGACTCGCACAATCCGTGGCTTGACAATTGCCACACTACGGATGTGGCCTTTCCTGAAGACCTGTAACACCTCATTCCCCGCCGCATCGGCGACGAGCGCACTGCCACCTTTCACCGCCTGGACACCAAACGGGTTGGAGTCCCCCGGGAAGTCCTCCAGGTCGTACGGGTCGGGGTGCCGCTGCTGGTACGCCGCGATGTCCGCCATCGGCTTGAGCCCACTGCCTCGGTACCACCGGTACAGCGTGGCTACACCGGGACCGGGCTCACCGCCGCCGGTCAGGATAAAGACCCGCCCGCGCGAGTTCATGTCCACGGCGGGCGCAAGGCCTGGCGCTACTGACGTCAGCTGCCTTACATCTCCCGCGTCCGGGCCTCTGGTGATCAGCTTGCTGACGCTTCCGTCGCTCTCGCTGAACACCACTGCCCCATGGCGACCGACACCAAGGCCACGAGGGCCGTCCAGGTCGGAGAGCACAGGTTGCACGCTGCTGGCTGCCCATGCGGCGGGCACTGTCAGAGCCACCAAAGCCGCCGCCGCCGATGTAGCTGTCGCTTTCTTCGTCCATCGCATGATTTGGCCCGCCCATGGCCGCGACATCCCCCGACCGCAGGGCCATCCCGCGTGTCACCTGGTATGAAGCACCGCCGCCACGGCGCCGTCAAGGGCTGGGCTTTCG
>Ga0183260_10001191_pt1 | contig 21970 bp, 18 predicted proteins | sample AntDrymUQ4972206_2_FD_129768 | JGI IMG/M metagenome (GOLD analysis project Ga0183260, IMG submission 129768) | Polar desert sand microbial communities from Dry Valleys, Antarctica - metaG UQ497 (22.06) (version 2) (version 2) | ecosystem: Environmental > Terrestrial > Soil > Desert | place...
AGACGGCCTCGCGGCGGTGATGCTCGTCGTGGTGTGTTTCGTGAGCCTTATGATCCAACTGTACTCGGGAGCGTTCATGGAGGGTGACTCACGCTTCGCGTGGTACTTCGCCGTCCTGAACCTCTTCACAGCTTCGATGCTCGGATTGGTCGTCGCCCCGAACTTCATCGAGCTGTACGTGTTCTGGGAGCTGGTCGGCCTGTGCTCGTACCTCCTGGTCGGTCACTGGTACGAGAAGCCCTCGGCCCGCGACGCCGCCCAGAAGGCGTTCATCGTCACGCGGGTTGGCGACGCGGCGCTGTTCATCGGCATCATAATCTTCTGGCGGGCGACAGGGACGACGGCGTTCGATGGGATCTCCACGGCCGCCCAGGCCGGGTTCATCGGGGGTTCGGCGCTCACGGCGGCCGTGGTGCTCGTGTTCATCGGGGCGGTCGGAAAGAGCGCGCAGTTCCCGCTGCACGTATGGCTCCCTGACGCTATGGAGGGCCCGACGCCGGTCAGTGCCCTGATCCACGCCGCCACGATGGTCGCGGCCGGCGTTTACCTGGTGGCCCGCACCTACGACATCTTCGTGCAGAGCGAGACGGCGATGCTGACGGTGGCCTACGTCGGCGGGTTCACGGCGCTCATGGCGGCGACGATGGCGCTGGTCAAGAAGGACATAAAGCGCGTGATTGCCTATTCGACCATCTCTCAGCTCGGGTACATGATGCTGGGGCTTGGGATCGGGCAGTACACCGCCGGCTTCTTCCACCTCTACAACCACGCCTTCTTCAAGGCGCTGCTGTTCCTCTGCGCCGGCAGCATCATCTACGCGATGAACTCCTACAGCCTGCCCGAGATGGGAGGATTGCGGCAACGAATGCCCATCACGTTCTGGGCGATGGTGCTGGCGGGGCTGTCGCTATCGGGGATCTTCCCGTTCGCCGGCTTCTGGTCCAAGGACGCTATCGTGGCGAGCGCGTACGAGGAGCACTACTACGTGCTGTTCGGGATGGCGCTGCTCACGGTGTTCCTGACGGCTTTCTACATATTCCGCGCGATCTTCATAGCCTTCACCGGCGAGCCGCGCACGCAGATGGCCCGCGAGGCGGTAGAGTCGCCGGGGATAATGACCGGCCCGATGCTCTTGCTGGCCTTCCTCTCCATCGTGAGCGGATGGGTCGGAATTCCGGAGGGCTCCGGCCTCCCGATCCACGACTACTTCGCGGATTTTGTGGCGCCGAGCGAGTTCGCCACCGAGACGCTGGGGCTGGAGCCGCACGGCTTCAGCTTTGCGCTCGGCGGGCTCTCGATCCTCGTGGCGCTCGTCGGGATCGGGCTGGCGTACTTCCTGTACGTTGCACGGCCGGAGCGGGCGGGCGAGCTGGCCCGACGGTTCTCGGGGCTGCACACGTTCCTGGACAAGGGCTGGTACTTCGACGCGCTGTACGGGTTCGTCTTCGTCCGCGGGGCGAAGGCGCTGGCGCGGGTCACCCGCGAGTTCGACCGGCGTGCTCTGGGCGGGCTCGTCGGCGGGGTCGGGCGCGGGGCGATGGGGACCGGCGGGTTCTTGCAGCGGTTCCAGACCGGCGGGGTGCAGAACTACGCGCTGTTCATCCTGTTTAGCGTGCTGGTGATCGGGCTTCTAGTCGGCGTAGTGGCGGGCGCGCAGTGGACGTTGCTGGTGGTAGCCCTGATCGCGGTCAGCACCGTGGCCGCCTTCGCGGTGGGGGCGAGACTGTGATCACCACGATAACCGTCTTCGTCCCGCTGCTCGGCGCGATCCTGATGTTCTTCATGCCAGACGACGCGCGCCTGGTGCGCTACGCCGCGATGGCCGTCGCCGCCGTGCCGCTCGCGCTCGCGCTGTATATCTACTTCGCCTACGGGAGCGACCTCGGCGCGGCGGCGCTGACACAGGAACTGAATTGGATTCCCTCGCTGGACATCGGCTACCGCGTCGGCCTGGACGGACTGGGCTTCGGTATGTTCTTCCTGACGGCGCTCCTGACGCTCATCGCGACGGTCGCCTCGTGGGACATCCGGGAGAACACGCGGCAGTACTTCGCGATGCTTTTCCTGGCGGAGCTCGGGATGCTGGGAGTATTCGCGGCGCAGGATCTCATTCTGTTCTACGTGTTCTTCGAGATCACGCTGATCCCGATGTACCTGATGGTCGGCATCTGGGGCGATGAGAACCGGCGGCAGGCGGCGATCAAGTTCTTCATCTACACCTTCCTTGGCAGCACGACGATGCTCGCCGGCTTCCTGGCCCTCGGCGTGCTGGCGGAGACCTTCTCCATCGAGGCGCTGAACGCGGGCGGAGGTCTCGGTCGCACAGCCCAGATCGCCATAGCAGCCCCGATCCTGTTCGGGCTGCTGGTGAAGGTTCCCGCGGTGCCGCTGCATAGCTGGCTGCTGGATGTGTACGTGTCCAGCCCGACGAGCACGAACGTGGTGCTGTCGGGGATCCTGCCGAAGCTGGGGACTTACGGCCTGATCAAGATAGCATTGCCTTTGCTGCCACAAGGCGTCGAGCCGTTCCTGCCAATCGTGGCGGCGCTTGGGGTCGTGAACATAATCTACGGCGCGTTCGTGGCGTTCCTGCAGCCGGACTTGAAGGCGCTGGTGGCGTACTCGTCCATCGGAACTCTAGGCTTCATCCTGCTCGGGGCGGCCTCGGCGGACCTGGTGGGTATGAACGGGGCGGTCTTGCAGCAGGTGACGCACGGGCTGTACTCGGCGCTGCTGTTCATCCTGGTCGGCGTGATAGCGTCCCGCACGGGGACGCGGCGGATCTCGGAGCTTGGCGGTCTCGCGGCCCGGATGCCGTGGGCCGGGGGGCTGCTGGCGCTCGGCGCGCTGGCGGCGATGGGGCTTCCGGGCCTCGCGGTATTTGTCTCTGAGTTCATGAGCATTATGGGCGGGTACACCGCATTCCCGCTGGCCGGAATTCTGGCGTCGCTCGGCATAATTCTGAGCGCGATGTATTTGCTGTACATGCTGTCGCGGGTGATCTTCGGCCCCATCGAACGGCCGTCATATGAGGAAGTCACCGACGCCGGGCCGCTGGAGATGGCGGCGGTGGTGCCGCTGGCCGTGTTGCTGGTATTGCTTGGCATCTTGCCTGGCATCCTGATCGGGGTTCAGCAGCCGGCGGTCGAGGCGGTCGTGACGGTTTTGGGAGGAGGATAGCCGGTGGTCTATACGGGTGAGGCGTTCCTCGGGCTCCTGCCGGAGTTGATCGCGACGGGGTTCCTGATCGCGGTCCTGATGGTCGGTGTGTTCGCGGAACGGAGCATTGGCCTCGTCGCGTCGCTCGCCGCGTTCGGCGCCCTGGCGACCTTCGCGGGAGCGGGGGTTTTGCTCGCCATCGGGTTTTCGGGAGAGTTCTTCGGGGGCGGCTACGTTGTGGACGCTTTCGCGCTGTACTTCAAGCTGATCGTGGCCGGATCGGCGTTCTTCGCCGTGCTGGCTGCGGCCCGCTGGGCGGGCGGCACGGGCGACGCCGCCGAATACCTTATGCTCATATTGTCGGTCGTGGTTGGGGCGATGTTGCTGGTCTCCATGCGCGACCTCTTCGGCATCTTCCTGGCGCTGGAGCTTGCGACGATCCCCTCCTATGCGATGGTCGCCTTCGACCGGAGGCGGCGAGAGAGCGCCGAGGGCGGGATGAAGTACCTGATCACGGGCGTCATCGCCTCCTCCATCCTGCTCTACGGGATGGTCCTGATCTACGGCGTCGCAGGCTCCGCCCAGCTCTCGGACATCGCGCAGGCTTTCTCCGGCAGCCTCTCGCCCGTGGCCCTGATCGGGCTGGTCCTCCTCATCTCCGGCTTCGCCTTCAAGGTTTCGGCTGCGCCTTTCCACTTCTGGACGCCGGACGCCTACCAGGGCGCCCCCACGAGCGCCGCGGCCTTCCTCTCCGTCGCCCCGAAGGCTGCGATCTTCGGCGTGCTGCTGCGGATACTGCTGGAAGGGATGCCCGGCGCCGCCCCGGTCTGGACGGCGGTGATGGCGTTCCTGGCGATAGTGACGATGTTCGTGGGCAACCTCTTCGCGCTGCGGCAGCCCAACGTGCGCAGGATGCTCGCCTACAGCTCGGTGGCGCACTCAGGGTACATCCTGGCGGCGTTCGCGGCGCTTCAGGGACAGGCGGTCCCGACGGCGGTTCAGGCCGTCATGATCTACTCCGCCGCCTACGCCGTGATGAACATGGGCGCGTTCCTCGTCATTGACCTCGCGGGGGAGGACGGCAAGGGCTACAACGGCCTGTTCCGCACCCGGCCTGGGCTCGCTATCTCGATGGGCGTTTTCATGACGGCGCTCGTGGGGCTCCCGCCGCTCTCCGGCTTCTTCGGCAAGGCATGGGTCTTGCTTGCCGGCGCGCAGTCCGGCTCGGGGCTGGTGTACGTGGTCGTCGGCGCCGTGGTGGTGAACAGTGTGCTCTCCGTCCCGTACTACTTCGGCATCATCCGCAACATGTTCTTCGAAGAACCGGCTGGTGGCGTGGAGCGGGGCGAGGGCGGCTTTGCCGTCGAGTTCTCCGTGTACGCCCTGGCCGCCGCCACGGTGCTCTTCGCCCTTTTCGTCGGGCCGCTCGCGGCCCTGGCGCGGGCATCTGGCCTGCTGTAGATAGCGTCACCCTGGCCGCAGGAGCCGTTCAGGCCCTTGCGTGGAAATCGAGGGTGTGGCCGCCTGACAGCGGGTCGCGGAAGAGTTAACCTTTCACACCCGCGCTTTCAGTACCCGGCTCTCAGCGGATAGCCTTTCGTTCTTGCTGACAAGCTGGTAGCTGAAGGCTGTCACTATATGCATTTGGAACGTGCCGGATTACACACTTTAGAATACGCTATCTGGCTGATGTGGCCCACTTCTACTCACTCTACACTTGGGCTCGCGGGAAAAAACCAGTGCTAGGTAGCGGCTAAGATCTCTGCCCTATGAATGGGCACCGTGGGCAGAAGGAGCGAGTGGTGCAACCGGCTACGAAGGATCTCCTGATCCGGTAGCCGGTCTTTCCTTTGTACAGATAGGGAGGCGAGAAGTGAAAGGAGTAGTGAGACCAGGGTAGCTAGAGAGGGACCAGAGGAGCAAGGACCGGACGGTTAGTGGATGCCTCGGAAAAGGAGAATCAGCATGAAGAGTCGATGTACCCCCTGGAGGAGGAAATAATGGGGTGGTTTAGCGCGGTGATCGAACGCCGCACGCTCAGAACCTGGGCGCTCGTCGCGATAGTGGGAACTCTTGCTATGGCGGCGGTGCTGTTCATTGGTATGCGGGCCGCGTTCGCCAACCACCCGGTGGTAAGCCTCCCGGACAGCAACTTCGAGATCGAGAATTCCACACCGAACACGCTCCCCGGCGCGAACCTCAAGCTGGACGACCTCGCTCCGTCACAGGACTGGGCCAGCGTCGACGAGGACCGCAAGCCAGACAAGGCTACGGGCCAGACCGACGACTCCTTCGGCAATGGCACGAAGGAAGACACGGCGGTTCCGAGCGTCACCGACGGGAGCATCCCGAACAACAAGAGCGACTTGAAGAACTTCGGGGTGTACCTGGAGAAGAACACCAGCGGCTCCTTCCTGCACCTGTTCTGGCATCGTGTGCAGGAGCCGACCGGCACGACCAACATGGACTTCGAGTTCAACAAGAATAAGTGCGAGATCGATGTAAACGACGTAGATGGGGACGGTAATAAAACTGAGCCGACGCCGACCTCAGTGTGCTCCACCAACGGCGTAACGCCAGTCCGGTCAGAGGGCGACGTCTTGATCCAGTACGACCTGGCGCAGGGCGGCACCCGTCCCCAACTGTACCTGTCGCGGTGGTACACCGCAGGGAACGGTCACACCAAGGCCGATTGCGAAGCTGCCACCAGCCTGCCTTGCTGGAGCAAGAAGGTCAACCTGACAGCGGCTGGTGACGCGACCGGTTCGATCAACAACGTGGCGATCACAGACGACCCGAACATAGCTGGAGATCCAACCGATGGCCTCGCCACCGGTGGAACGATCAGCCCGCGTACGTTCGGCGAAGCCTCCATTGACTTCGGCGCCCTTAGCTCCGGAGCAGGCACGTGCACATCGTTCGGCGGCGCTTACCTGAAGAGCCGTGCATCGGATTCTTTCACCGCGGCACTCAAGGACTTCATCTCTCCTTTGCAAAAAGATATCGGGAACTGCGGCAAGATCGTGATCGACAAGGTCACGAACCCGAGCGGCGATTCGCAGAGCTTCGCTTTCACGCTCAAGGGTGGGCCATCGGCTCTCAACCAGTCCTTCAGCCTCAAAGACACGGATCCTGCGTACGAAAGCGGCGGGCTTCTGCCCGGTAGTGGCTACAACGCGATGGAGACCGTTCCGGCAGGCTGGGACCAAACCAGCGCGACCTGCGACGATGGTAGCCCCGTTACCAACATAGACGTCAGCACAGGCGAGACGGTCAAGTGCACGTTCACGAATACCAAGCAGGGCGTGATCAAGGTCGACAAGGTTACGGACCCGAGTGGCGACACGACGAGCTTCCCCTTCACGCTCACCGGCGGGCCATCGGCTCTCAACCAGTCGTTCAGCCTCAATGATACGGACCCTGCGTACAGCAGCGGCTCCGTCAAGCCCGGCAGCGGCTACGACGCAACGGAGACGACCCCTCTTCCGATCGGCTGGGATCTGACCAGCGCAGCCTGCGATAAGGGCGAAACCGACGTTCATAACATCACCGTCGAACCTGGCGAAACGGTCACCTGCACGTTCAACAACACCCAGCAGCGGGGCAATATCGTGATCGACAAGGTCACGTACCCGGGTAACGATCCGCAGAGCTTCGACTTCACGCTCAGTGGCGGGCCATCTGGCCTCGACCAGGACTTCCAGCTCGACGACGATGATACTCCGTACGACAGCGGCGCCGTTCTTTCCGGCGATGGCTACAGCGTGTCGGAGATCGTTCCGGAAGGCTGGGATGGGGACGGCGGGGTTTGCGTCGACCCCACAGATAACAGCACCGTCAATAACATCGACGTCGGTGTGGGCGAGACGGTCACCTGTACGTTCCAAAACACCAAGCGGGGCCACATCCTGATCGACAAGGTCACGGACCCGAGGGGCGATCCGCAGTTGTTCGACTTCACGCTCACTGGACCTAGTAGTTTCAGCCAGGACTTCGAGCTCGACGACGACGACACTCCGCACGACAGCGGCGCCGTCAAGCCGGGCCAATACAGCGCGGAGGAGATCGTTCCGAGTGGCTGGGACCAGACCGACGCGACTTGCGACAACTCCACTGACACCGTTGACAACATATACGTCCAGGCGGGCGAGACGGTCACCTGCACGTTCTACAACGCCAGGAAAACAACGAGCATCAGCACGGAGCAAAGCTTCGTCCCGCAGGACACGGCGACCATCAGCGGCTCCGGAAGCGGAACGTTCAACGGACAGGTCGACTTCGAGCTTTACAAGGGTGCGAACTGCGCCACCGGCACGCTGGTCTACTACGAGAGGAACGTTGCTCTCCCCAACAGTGGTACCGTGAGCACCACCAACGGAGATGTCGCGAATGCGGACCACTCCGCTTTCTACGCCATCGATAGCACGGGCGCGTACCACTGGAAAGTTAGATACCACGGCGACACCATGGGCCACCCCGACGCGACCAGCTGCGTCGAGGAGTCCACGCTCACGGTCGACAACGACAATACACAGCCATAGCCAAACGTGCTCGTGAGATCCCGGCTCCAACGGGCCGGGATCTCCGGACACCCGATACGAGGAGACCGAAGCCCGCTCACCGAGCGGGCTTCGGTCTTCGTTGACGTTTCAGGGCGGTCTGTCCAGAACCCCTCCTGTACGACGAACACGGATAACACGACGTTCTCGGTGGACGAGGCTAACGACGGCAACTACAAGTGGGTCGTCGAATACAGCGGCGATGACACACAATACCGCCATGAGCGAGTGCGGAAAGGAGGCTTTCACGGCGACTATCGACGCCACAACCAACTAGCGCGGCGCTGACACGAGCTCTGCGCCGGCACAGCGAGCACGCGGAGGCCCCCGGAGAATGATTCCGGGGGCCTCCGCCGTTGACGTCCATGTCCAACTCTGCCACGGGCTCCAGACCGGGAAGCGCGATGAAGCGGCTTCGGTGACACGTCGTGGTTGAACGGAACTCCAGCCGTTGGTCTCCTCCGGCTCGCCCGTCGCCAACGGTGACGGGTCGGCCACAGCCTCGGACCTGGAGCCCAACGAGCCCGGCAATACCTACACCTGCACGATCTACGTCGCTCCGTAACCCGAGAAGGGAGTTAACTCTGGCAGAGGGGCTGCACCCCACCCTCTCTGCTTGCGAGGCATCGGTCTCCTAAAACACCGGAGGGGACAGGATTTTCCGCCTCCTCCGTAAACCCCTCGGCCTCAGCTCGCGTCGGCTACGGCCACGGGCGTGACCTCGCGCTCGATGCGCTCTCCCTCCCGGTCCTTGACCATCTCCAGGTCGTAGTGCGTCTGGAGGTTTATCCAGAAACGGTCGCTGGTGCCGGCCCAGCGGGCGAGCCTCAAGGCCATCTCCGCAGACAGCCCGCGCTTCTCGTTCACGATCTCGTAGACACTCTGGCGGTTGACTCCGAGGGCCTTTGCGAGTTGGTTGGCGTTCATGTCGAGCGGCTCGAGCCACTCCTCACGCAACATCTCGCCCGGATGGACCGGCGGATGAATCCTCGGCTCCGCCTCTATCTCGCTTGTCCAGTCGCCCATCTCTCCTCCTCTAGTGGTAATCCGTGGCCTCTACGTCGTGGGCGTTCCCGTCATTGAAACGGAAGCAGATCCGGTACTGCCTGTCCACGCTGACCGACCACTGCCCTTCGCGGTCCCCGGAGAGCTTGTGCAATCTGTTGCCCGGCGGGGCCATCATATCGGTTACTTCTTCCGCCGCGTCGAGCTGCTGTAGCTTCCTGAGGGCCTTGCGTGCCGCCTGCGCGGATACCGCCCTAGACTTGCGCGCCCCTTGAAGAGCCTCTCGGTCTCTTTGTCCTCGAAGCTCTTTATCACGGGCTTGACATGTCACGCGAAGCGTGACATGTCAAGCCAAACGTGACAATAACCGGGATTTCGGGAGGTTTTCCAGGACGGGTCCGGGTAGGCCACGGCCTGGGCTACGGCCGCCATCCCCCGCCGTCTCACCATCGGCCCGGCCTCGGCGTGGCCTCCGCCATTAACGTCCATGTCCAACTCCGCCGCGGGCTCCGGACTGGGGAGCGCGATAAAGTGGCTTCGGTGACACGCTGTGGATGAACGGAACTCCCGCCGTTGCCCTCGCCGGTCGACCCCCGAGCCCGCTTGCCCGGTGCTCGCAAGACGATGTGGCGGTGCAGTAGATCTGGATCATACCCCACTGGTCCCGATTCGCAACCTGTTGTAAGCTACCGCTCCTATGCAAGCCGTTATCCTCGTTGGTGGGTTGGGGACCCGGTTACGGCCGATCACCTACGATATCCCGAAGGCGCTTGTGCCCCTGCGCAACGAGCCTTTCATCGGGTACATGATCGACTTCCTCCGCGCCGGGGGCGTGGACGGGGTCGTGCTCTCGATGGGCTATCTGCCTGACCCCATCCAGGTTTACTTCGCCGGCCGCGAGGACCTGAAGGACTTCTCCATAAACTACGCCGTGGAAGACCATCCTCTGGGGACGGCCGGCGGCATCAAGAACGCCGAACGGTACCTGGACGGCGGGCCTATAGTCGTGGTGAACGGGGACGTGCTCACGGGGACGGACCTCGCCAAGGCGGTAGAGTTGCACGAGTCCTCCGACGCGCTCGCCACCATCATCCTCACCAGTGTGGAGGACCCGACGGCGTACGGGCTGGTGGAGGTGGATCACGACATGCTCGTGCGCCGCTTCCTGGAGAAGCCCGCTGCGGACGAGGTGACGACCAACCTGGTGAACGCCGGTATCTACGTGCTGGAGCCGGAGGTTTTGCGCATGATCCCCGAAGGCCAGGAGGTCTCTATCGAGCGCGAGGTCTTCCCGGAGCTCCAGGCGAGGGACAAGCTGCGGGCCCACGTCTCGAGCTCGTACTGGCGCGATATCGGGACGCCCAGAAGCTACCTGGCCGCCTCCCAAGACGTACTCTCCGGCGCGGTCGGCTTCCCCCGCGAAGAGTTCGAGTATCTCGACGTGGACGCTTCGACCGAATGTGGGAAGAACGTCAAGATCCTGCCTCCGGTCTCCGTGGCCGCCGGGTGCGAGATCGGTCACTCCGCCTCCATCGGAGGACGTACCTCCCTCGGCCGCGGCTGCCGCGTGGGGGAGAGGGCCGTGGTCGAAGGGAGCATCATGCTGGATGGGGCGGAGATCGAACCCGGCGCCGTGGTGCGAGGCTCCATCATCGGTCCCGGCGCCAGGGTAGGACAGAACGCCATCGTCCGCGGACTCTCGGTGCTGGGCGCGGGATGCGTGGTTGGAGAGGGCAACGTCCTGGACCAGGGCATCCGCATAAACCCCGGCGTCATCGTGCCGCCTAGAAGCTTGAGCTTTTAGGAGCCGGTCAGCTTGTCAGCCCTGGAAACATCGTTGCTGATGTTCCGAACCTATCGTCGACAGGGAACGAGCATCGCCGCCGCCGCGAGGGTCCCGACTACGCTACCCGGCAACGATCCCAACTCCTCTGCTGAAATGCTGACAAGCTGAAATGCTGACCGGCTCCATCTGGATCGAAGCTTCCCGCCCGAAGACGCTTTCGGCGGCGGTGGCGCCGGTGCTCGTGGGGACTGCTGCGGCCTCCGCTTTCTCGGTCTGGCGCTTCGCGGGGGCGCTGGTGGTCGCGTTGGCGGTGCAAATTGGCGTGAACTACGCGAACGACTTGTTCGACGGCGTGCGCGGGGTGGACACGGAGGCCCGCGTGGGACCGCGCCGCGCCGTCGCGTCCGGGCTCGTCTCTCCAGCCCGGATGCGCTCCGCGATGCTGCTGGCCTTCGGGGTCGCCGCGCTGGCGGGGCTGGCGCTCTCGGCGGTCGCGGGCTGGTGGCTCGTCGCCGTGGGACTGGCCTGTTTCCTGGCGGCGCTGGGCTACAGCGGCGGGTCGCGTCCCTACGCTTCGTCCGGGCTGGGCGAGGCTTTCGTGTTCGTGTTCTTCGGGCTCGTCGCGACGGCGGGCTCCGCGTTCGTGCAGGATGAACAGGTGTCTTTCCTGGCCGTGGCAGCGGCCATGCCGGTAGGAATGCTGGCCGTGGCGATACTCGTCGCCAACAACCTGCGGGACATAGAGACCGACGCCCGCGCCGGGAAGCGCACCCTCGCCGTGCGCCTGGGCGACAGGGGGACGAGGATCTTCTTCGTGACGCTCGTGCTCGGCCCCTTTGTCTTCGTTCCGGTTGTGGCGGCGGTTGCCGGCAGTCTTTGGCCGCTCATCGCCCTGCTCGCCCTCGCGCTGGCCCCGGTCCCGGCGCGGGCTGCGTGGGGCGGTGCGAAGGGGCGAGCCCTGATCCCGGTCCTCGCCGGCGCCGCGCGGCTCCAGATCTCCTTCGGCCTGCTCCTCGCCGCCGGATTGCTCCTGGTGTAGAGGGGACCCGTGTACGAGCCGTACCTCGATGCTCTGGCGGACCTCTTCTACCCGAGGCGTTGCGCGGCCTGTGACCGGCGGTCGAGCGACGTGCTCTGCCGGGGATGCTTCGAGGCGTTGCCCCGGATCGAAGGCCCCGTCTGCGGGCGATGCGGCCTTCCGACCGCCTTCGAGGTCTTCGTGTGCGACGCCTGCGCGGGCGTGGACTTCGGCTTCGAGTCCGCGCGGGCGCCCCTGATGTACGACGGTGTAGGCAAGGAGATCGTCCACGCGCTGAAATACCGCGGCTACCGGGCTGTCGTGGAGCGCGTAATGGCCCCGCTGATGGTGGGGACGCTCGACTCCGGTAGCCGCTTCGATGCAGTCGTCCCCGTACCGCTGCATCGCTCCCGGCTGCGCAAGAGGGGCTTCAACCAGGCGGAGCTCATGGCGAAGGCCGTAGCAAAAGAGATAAACGCGCCCGCCTCGGATAGAATGGAGGCGGTGAGGAAGACCAGGGATCAGGTGGAGCTGACGGCCCCGGAGAGAAAGGCCAACGTCTCCGGCGCGTTCCGGACGCGGGTGTCCGTGTCCGGCAGGGTGCTGCTCGTGGACGACGTCTTCACGACCGGCGCCACTATGAGCGAGTGCGCGAAGACCCTCACCCAAGCCGGCGCCGCAGAGGTACACGCCCTCAGCCTGTGTAGGACGGTGTGAAAGAGCTTGTCGGCATTCCAGCTAGTCAGCCGGTCAGCCGGTCAGCAGGTAGCGAGACGCTGAGGTACTGAGTGAGGGATTTCAGAGATCTAAAGGTCTGGTGGAAGGGTCATCAACTCACGTTGGACGTTTACGCGGCGACTGCCGGGTTTCCTCGGGAGGAGATGTACGGACTGACGGCGCAACTCCGTCGCTCTTGCGCCTCCATCCCGGCCAATATAGCCGAAGGTTGTGGCAGGAGCGGCGACGCGAAACTGGCCCGGTTCATGCAGATCTCGATGGGCTCCGCCAGCGAACTCGAATACCATCTGCTGCTCGCTCGTGACCTGGGCTTCCTGGAGACTGGGGACTACGAAAACCTTGCGGAGAAGACGACGGAAGTGAAGCGCATGCTATCCACGTTCATAAACAGGCTACGCACGAGCCAACCGGTTAGCGAAGCAACCGGACGTAGAGTCGGTAAAAGCTGACAAGATGACCGGCTGACCAGCAACCGACCGAAGGGAGGCCAGACATGGACATATTCGTCAAGGGGCGCAACATCTCGGTGACGGAGGCGCTGGAGCGTTACGCGCTGGAGAAGGTCGAGCGCCTGCGCCGGTTCTTCGACGACGAGGGAAGCGTCTCGCGGGCCGAGGTCGAGCTCACCCACGAGCGGAATCGTTCCATCTCCGATTGCGATGTGGCGGAGGCGACCCTTTTCATAAACGGCACGGTCCTCAAGGCACGGGAGGCGTCGCCTGACATGTACGCCTCCATAGACCGCATGTCGGACAAGCTGGAACGGCAGGTGAGGCGCTTTCGGGGGCGTCAGATCGACCGCTGGCAGGGCCAGATCAAGAACTCCGCCCCCAAGCCTCCCGAGTCCGAACCCTTTATTGTCGAGGAGGAAGAGGAGATAGAGGATCGCATCGTGCGGACCAAACAGTTCCAGATGAAGCCGATGAGCGCCGGGGAGGCGGCCCTGCAAATGGAGCTCCTCGACCACGACTTCTATGTCTTCACCAGCGCCGATACCGGCGACATAAATGTGGTATACCGGCGTCGCGATGGGAATTACGGGCTTATAGAGCCCGCGCGGTAGCGAACGCGATAGCGCGGAAGAGCGCGAGCAACCTGGCGAGTCGGCCACACACGAGGTAAGGATCTTGTCTAACCTGCTGACAAAAATATTGAGGATGGGGGAGGGGCGCAAGCTCAAGGTCCTCCAGAGGGCCGTGGAGGAGATCTCGGCTCTGGAGCCCGGCGTGGAGAAGCTCTCCGACGAGGAACTCCGCGCGAAGACGGGCGAGTTCCGCGAGCGGCTGGAGAATGGCGAGACCCTCGAAGGCATATTGCCCGAGGCGTTCGCCGTGGTCCGGGAAGCATCCCGGCGCACTTTGGGGATGCGGCCCTTCGACGTGCAGGTGATGGGCGGCATCGTGTTGCATCAGGGTAAGATCTCCGAGATGAAGACCGGCGAGGGCAAAACACTAGCCGCCACCATGCCGGTGTACCTGAACGCCTTGAGCGGCAAGGGCGCCCACGTCGTCACCGTCAACGACTACCTCGCCCGCCGCGACGCGCAGTGGATGGGTGAGGTCTACGAGTTCCTCGGGCTCACCGTGGGACTCGTGCAGGACGGGATGGGCTTCGACGAGCGCAAGACCGCCTACGGCTCGGACATCACCTACGGCACCAACGCCCAGTTCGGCTTTGATTATCTACGCGATAACATAGCGACCTCCACGGAGCATCTCGTGCAGGGTGACCTCAACTACGCCATCGTGGACGAGGTTGACTCCATCCTCATAGACGAGGCCCGTACCCCGCTCATCATAAGCGGCATGCCCGAGAGCGCCGCCGACACCTATTACCGTTTCGCTGCCATCATCCCGCGCCTGAAGGCCGGCGAGGACTTCGAGGTGGAAGAGAAGAAGCGCCAGGTCGCCCCGACCGAGAGCGGCGTCGAGAAGGTCGAGAAGGCTTTAGGCATCGAGAACCTCTACGACGACGTGAACACCAACCTCGTCAACCACCTGAACCAGGCCCTGCGGGCGCGCACGCTGTTCCACAAGAACGTGGAGTACCTGGTGCGCGACGGGCAGGTCTTCATCGTGGACGAGTTCACGGGGCGCGTTCTGGAGGGGCGGCGCTACTCGGAGGGGCTGCACCAGGCGATAGAGGCCAAAGAGGGCGTCCAGATCCGGGAGGAGAACCAGACGGTCGCCACGATCACCATCCAGAACTTCTTCCGCCAGTACGACAAGCTGGCCGGCATGACCGGCACGGCGGCGACCGAGGCCGACGAGTTCATGCACATCTACAAGATGGAGGTCGCATCCGTCCCTACGAACAAGCCGATGGTCCGCGACGACCGCGACGACATGGTCTACAAGAGCAAGAAGAGCAAGTATGCCTCCGTGGTCGAGGACATCGTGGAGCGCCACGAGGAGGGCCAGCCGGTCCTGGTGGGTACGGTCTCCGTGGAGGTCTCGGAGCACATCTCCAGCCTGCTCAAGCGGCGGGGCGTCCCGCACAACGTCCTTAACGCCAAGCAGCACGAGCGCGAGGCGGAGACCATCCTCGAAGCCGGCGAGCGGGGCGCGGTGACCATCGCGACCAACATGGCCGGGCGAGGCACGGATATCAAGCTCGGGGAGGGCGTTGCCGATGTCGGCGGGCTGTACGTGCTCGGCACCGAGCGCCACGAGTCGCGGCGCATAGACAACCAGCGCAGGGGCCGATCGGGGCGCCAGGGGGACTCGGGCCTGTCGAGGTTTTACCTGTCGTTCGAGGACGACCTGCTCAGGCGCTTCGGCGGGCAGCGAATGCAGAACGTCATAGACCGCATCGGGCTCGAAGAGGACGTGCCCATCGAGGCCGGTATGATCTCCGGTTCGGTGAGGCGGGCGCAGGAGCAGGTCGAGAGCCAGAACTTCCAGATCCGGAAACGCATCCTGGAGTACGACGACGTGCTGAACAAGCAGCGCGAGGTGATCTACGCTATAAGGCGCGACATCCTGAAGGGCGGCGACGTGGATACTGCGTCCTACATGGAGGAGGTACTCTCCGAAGTCGTGGCGAGCCACGCCTCCGACGCCGTCTACCCGGAGGACTGGGACCTCGACACCCTCTCCACGGAACTGAACCGCTTCTATCCGACACGGATAGACTTCAAGACCCTGGACATCGAGGATCTGACGAGCGCTGACATCTCCGCGATGGTCCTCGAAGACGCCAGGGTGCGCCTCGTGGAGCGCAAGGCTGAGTGGGAGGCCCGCACCACGGAGCTGGAGCGGCGCGGCCTCGTGCGCACGGACGGCCTTGACTCTTTCGAGGAGGCCGAACGCCGGACGCTCCTCTCCATAGTGGACCAGCGCTGGCGGGAGCATCTCTACGACATGGAGTACCTGCGCGAGGGCATCGGCTGGCGCGGCCTCTCCCAGCGCGACCCGCTCGTGGAGTACAAGCGCGAGGGCTTCGACATCTTCCAGGAGATGGAGCGGGGCCTGAAGGAGGACTACGTCACCTACATCTATCGCATAGAGAATGTGCAGTTCCGCGAGGAGCCGGAGATGCAACAGCTCTCCTACAGCGGCGGCGAAGAGGAGCCCAACCAGCGCCCCAAGAGTCCGCGCCAGGCAAGCAACAAGGTCGGCCGCAACGACCCGTGCCCGTGCGGCAGCGGCAAGAAGTACAAGAAGTGCGGGCTCCTGGACACTCCCGAGCACAAACGCTTGATGGCCGAGAACGGCGGTCCCGAGGCTCAGGCGGGTTAGTGACGGAGTTGCGGGAGAAAGCATCGGGGTTAGAGGGGCGTCTCGCGGAACTCGAGGCGTTCTTCGACGTGGAATCCCTGCGCGAGGAGTCCCTCACGCTCTCCGAGGAGATGAGTCAGCCTGGCTTTTGGGATGATCCGGAGCAGGCGAAGGAAGTCTCGTCCCGGTCCTCGCGGGTGGAGGGTCGGCTGAGGCTAATGGAGGACCTTCGGGGCCGGTTATCAGACTCCGGGGAACTATTGGAGTTGGCGGACGAGGACACGGATCTGCTCTCCGAGGTCGAGAACGAGTTGCGGCGGGTCGAGCGGGTGCTGGAGGAGCAGGAGGTGGCCCGGCTCTTCTCCGGTGAGTACGACGAGGGCGACGCCATCCTCAGCATCAACCCAGGCGAGGGCGGCGTGGACTCGCAGGATTGGGCTGAGATGCTCTCCCGGATGTACCGGCGGTGGGCTGAGCGGCGGGGCTTCGGCCTGGACGTGATCGAGTACACCGAGGGTGACGAGGCCGGCATCAAGAGTGCCACATTCAGCGTCGGCGGGGAGCACGCCTTCGGGCTGCTCTCGGCGGAGCGGGGGGTTCACCGGCTGGTCCGCATAAGCCCTTTCGACGCCAGGGGCCGGCGGCACACCAGCTTCGCCTCCGTCGCGGTCGCGCCGGTCGTGGACGATGCCGTGGAAGTCGAGGTGGAGGAGAAGGACCTCAAGATAGATACTTACCGGGCTTCGGGGGCTGGTGGGCAGCACGTCAACAAGACGGACTCGGCGGTGAGGATCACGCATCTGCCGACCGGCATCGTGGTGCAGTGCCAGAACGAGCGCAGCCAGCACCAGAACCGGGAGGTCGCGATGAAGGTCCTGAGGTCCCGGCTCTTCGAACTGGAACGAGAGAAGCGCGAGCAGGAGATCGCCGCCCAGAGCGGCGAGAAGGCCGAGGTGGGGTTCGGGTCCCAGATCCGCTCTTACGTCCTCCAGCCGTACAAGCTCGTGAAGGACCTTCGTACCTCCGAGGAGACCGGCAACGTGGACCGCGTCCTCGACGGCGACCTCGACGCCTTCATCTACGCCTACCTGAAGAGCCGGGCCGTCGCCTAGAACGTTGCGGAGGCTGATCTCCGCCGGGTTCGTAGCCGTGGTGGCCCTGGCGTTCCTGGCCGGCGCCATAGCCCTGATCGGCGCCTACACCTTCCTCCCGCCCATCCTGGAGGCTTCCGTCGCCAGGGAAGTTCAGGATCAGTTCTCCCTCACCGAAGCACCGGAAGTCCACCTGGAGAGTGACCCGCAACCGGCGATGCTCACCGGGGGTTTCTCCGGTGGCCGGGTCTCGTTGCGGGGTGTGGAGCTTGGCGGCGTGCGGGCCGAGAGCGCCACCGTGGACCTCGAACCTTTCGACGTGGACGTGTCTGAGAGCCTCGTCCGGGGCGAAGCGGTGGGGGAGGAGCCTCTCGCCGGGGACCTGCGGGTCCGGGTTTCGGAGGCGGAGATTTCACGCCTCGCCGGCGAGGAGGCCGGTACGCCCGTAGACGGCGTCGAGCTGGAGGAGGGACGGATGCTGGCACGGTCGACGATAACGGTGTTCGGGGTCGAGGTGCCGGTCTCGGTGTCGGGGAGCCTGGATCTCGAGGACGACAGCCTTTCGTTCGAGCCAGAAGGTCTGGAGGCGGCTGGTGTCCCGCTTCCGGATGAGCTGTCGGATCAACTGCTCGCGGAGGCGGCGTTCGCCTACCCGCTTGGGGGGCTGCCGGGCGGAGCTCGGGTTACGGGCGCCAGGGTCGAGGAAGGTAGTCTGGTGCTCACAGGCGAGTTGGAAGGAATACCGCTCGGCTCCTCCGGTTGATATCCGGCGGCTTTGTTGCTAGTCTCCGCAATGGTCGGCGAGGGTCCAGGAGGGGGCCTCGCCGCGAAAGGCCCGGTAAGCCCTCGCGGATCGCAATAAGCCCATCTCGGGTTGTGTCTGGAGTTTTCCGATGATCCGATTCGACAACGTCACTAAGCTATACGGACGGGACACCGTCGCCCTGGAGCGGGTGAACCTGGAGATAGACCCTGGGGAGTTCGTGTTCCTGGTCGGGGCCAGCGGCTCCGGCAAGAGCACGCTGGTGCGCCTGATCCTGAAGGAGATGGAACCCTCTCGCGGGGCCATCTACGTCAGGGGCGTCAGGCTCTCCTCGATCCCACGGAGGCAGATACCGCGCCTGCGGCGCGACATCGGGTGCGTTTTCCAGGACTTCAAGCTCCTTCCCAACAAGACCGCCGCCGAGAACGTGGCGTACGCGATGGAGGTCACGGGCCAGAAGCGGCGCGCCATCCGAACGAAGGTGCCTCAGATCCTCGACCTCGTCGGCCTCTCCGGCCAGATGGCCAAGTACCCGCGCGAGCTCTCCGGCGGCGAGCAGCAGCGGGTCTCCGTGGCGCGGGCCTTCGTCTCCCAGCCGCGAATCCTCATAGCCGACGAGCCCACGGGCAACCTCGACCCGGAGACGTCGGTTGGCATCATGAATCTTTTGCAGAGGATCAACCGCATCGGCACCACGGTCCTGGTCGCCACGCACGACCGGGAGATGGTGGACGTAATGCGCAAGCGGGTGGTGGCCCTTGAAGGCGGCCGGGTCGTCCGCGACATGGTGAAAGGGGCTTACGCCGATGAGGTTTAATCCCGTTTTCTTTCTGAAGGAGGCGTTGAGGAACATCCGCCTGAACTTGCTGATGAGCATCACGGCGGTGACCACGACCTTCGTGTGCGTCCTGGTCCTGGGCGCGGCCCTCCTGGTCAGCGGGCACGTGGAGGGCATCATCGGGTCCGTGCGCCAGGACGTGAGCGTGGAGGCGTTCTTCGCCCCGGACGCGACGCAGGAGAGGATAGGCGAGGTCCGCACGCAGGTCGAAGGCTACCCCGAGGTCTCCGGGGCCACCTACATCTCCCAGGAGCAGGCGCTCGCGGACTTCAAGGACACCTTCAGGGATAACCCGGAGATCTACCAGGATCTCGGGAGCGACGTGCTGCCCGCATCGCTGGCGATACAGATCGAAGACCCTTCGGACGCCGAGGCGGTCGCGGGAAAGCTCAAATCCGCAGGGTTCTCCGCGGAGAACCTCAGCTACCCGCAGCAGACCATCGAGCGCCTGAACTCGGTTACTTCGTACATGATCTGGGGCCTGCGCGCGGCGACGGCTTTGTTCCTGGTCTCCAGCGTGCTCTTGATCTCTAACGCCATCCGGCTCTCCATCTTCGCCCGCCGCCAGGAGATAGAGGTAATGAAGCTGGTCGGAGCCTCAGATGGCTTCGTGCGGACGCCTTTCGTGCTTGAAGGACTCTTGCAGAGCCTCGTCGGGGCGACGTTCGCCGCCCTGCTCGTCGTCTGGTTCAACTACCTGTTCGTGGATTGGGTCGGCAACGTGCTCCCGTTCGTGCCCATCGCGTCCTCCGCAGTCAACACGTTCTTCGTGCTCGTAATCTTGATGGCCGTCGGCGCCGCGATAGGCGTGCTCGGCAGCTTCCTCTCCGTCACGCGCTTCTTGCGCGTGTAGCAGGTCAGCACTTCAGCTTTTCGTGGCGCGACCCTTGCGCGTGCTCTCGAACGGTACAGGCAGGAATGTTTTTGGCCGGACGATTCGAGGCAATGGGCTGCCACTTCTTGCTGACAAGCTGACCAGCTTTGAAGGCGAAGCCTCGTGGTAGACTCAAAGCATGTCTACCGCTTCTCCAATTCGGGGTGAATCGTGATCCTGCCGGCCGTGCTGCGGCGCCCGGGCAAGTATTCCGTCGCCGATCCTCTCTTCGTCGAGGAGCGGCGTCCGGTGCTGGTTGCCCGTCGGCTGCGGCGGGGCGCGGAGGCGGGGGACATCGTGCTCGTCCGCGTGCGCGAGCGGGACCGCTCGCTGCGGGGCGAGGTGGTCCGCGTCATTGGCTCCTCCGACGACCCTCGCAACGTCTACGACGCCCTCTTCGCTTCCATAGATACCTCCCGTGCCTTCTCCCCACGGGTCGAGGAGGCTGCCGAAGCGGTCTCCGGCGAAGACCTCGGCGAGAGGGAAGACCTCCGCCACCTGCCGACGGTGACGATTGACGGCGAGGATGCGAAGGACTTCGACGACGCTATCTCCGTGGAGCGGGCCTCCTCCGGCTACAGGGTGTGGGTCCACATCGCGGACGTGACCCACTTCGTGAGGCCGGAGAGCCGCCTGGACCGCGAGGCTGCCCGGAGGGGGAACTCCGTTTACCTGCCGGGTACGGTCGCGCCGATGCTGCCGGCGCGGCTCTCGGACGACGTGTGCTCGCTGCGGCCAGACGTCGAGCGGGCGGCCGTCACGGTGGAGATGGATCTGGCGGAATCCGGGGAGGTGCGGAGCCGGAAAGCGTACCGCAGCCTCATCGCCAGCGACGCCCGCCTCACCTACGAGGGGGTTGACGCCTTCCTGCGCGGGGAAGGTGAAGTGGAGCAGCCGGAGCTGGTAAGGGCCGCGCATGATCTCTCCTGCAAGCTCAAGGTGCGGGCCGCCGTGCGGGGGAAGCTGGATCTCGGCGGGCGGGAACCTGAATACGATCTTGATCCGGAGGGCGTGCCCATCGCCGCGAGGGTCCGGCATTCGACCCCGGCCCGGGAGTTAATCGAGGAGCTCATGGTCCTGGCGAACGAGGCCGTCGCAAAGTTGGTGCGCGGCAGGCCCGGCGCCGTGTTCCGGGTTCACGAGCGCCCCGACGAGGAGGCCATGGAGGAGCTCGGGGAGAGGCTCGCCGCCATCGGCGTGCAAGCCGAGCCGGCGCCGGAGATCCTCGGCGACATCGCCGCCAGGTCCAAATCCGACGCGGTGAACTACATGATCCTGCGTTCCCTGCCACGCGCCGTCTACGCGCCATCGAGCCCGGGACACTTCGGGCTGGCCCTGGAGGATTACACGCACTTCACCTCCCCGATCCGGCGCTACGCCGATGTGCTCGTCCACCGGGCGCTACTTGACGATGAGACGCCGGAGGACGTCTCGGTGGTAGCGGCGGGTATCTCGGAGCGAGAGTACCGGTCCATGATCTGCGAGCGCACCGCCGACGAATACACGCTGATGTGGCTGATGCGCGACCGCGTGGGGGACGTTCTGGAGGGCACGGTCGTAAGCACGACCTCCTTCGGTCTCTTCGTGGAGACGGAGACCGGGGCGACGGGCCTCGTTCACGTGAGCAAGCTCCCGGGTAGGTGGGACGTGGAGCCAAACGGCGTCGTTCTCTCCAACGACCAGATCGGGGCTTCTTACCGGATCGGGGACCGGGTCCTCGTCGAGCTTTTGGACGTGCTGCCGCTCATGAAGCGGGCCGAGCTAAGGATAGTGAAACGGATATGACGGACATCGCACGCAACAGGAAAGCCTTCCACGACTTCCAGATGGAAGAGCGATACGAGGCGGGCATCGCGCTGACCGGGCCTGAGGTCAAATCCATCCGGGCGGGACAGGCGAACCTCAAGGAGAGCTATGCCCGGGTGCGGGACGGGGAGGTGTTCCTGATCGGGGCGCACATCTCACCCTACGAGAACGCGAGGAGCGCGAGCCAGCTCCCGACCCGCGACCGCAAGCTGCTCCTGCACCGGGGCGAGATATCGCGCCTCATCGGCAAGAGTCAGGAGGAGGGCAAGACCCTGATCCCGCTCCGGCTCTACACGAAGAGGGGCAACATCAAGCTGGAGATCGCCGTCGCCAGCCGCAAGCGGCAGTACGACAAGCGACGCGAGATCGCGCGTAAGACCGCCGACCGCGAGATGGAGCGCGCCGTGAAAGAGCGCCTCCGCCGCTGACGTAAGCCTCCGGGCGCCCCGTGCTCGATTGAAGAACCGCCGCAAAATGGTAGAATATGCATCGTACATGGGGGCGTACCGGCTTCGACGGGAGCGGACAGCGTCCAGTGAGACGAGCCGAGTTTGCTGGAGACTCGTAAAACGCCGGCGACTAAACAGACACGCCAACAACGTGGATGATATGGC
>Ga0183260_10001193_pt1 | contig 21961 bp, 21 predicted proteins | sample AntDrymUQ4972206_2_FD_129768 | JGI IMG/M metagenome (GOLD analysis project Ga0183260, IMG submission 129768) | Polar desert sand microbial communities from Dry Valleys, Antarctica - metaG UQ497 (22.06) (version 2) (version 2) | ecosystem: Environmental > Terrestrial > Soil > Desert | place...
CGCCAGCGGCCACGGTGCCGTCGAACTGGTCGCGACGGCCGAACCGCTGCCCCGGCCCGGGGTCGAGGCCGCCGAGCTGCCGTGGGCCGATCCGGCCACGTGGGCCAACGAGCGCCGCCGCGCGCTGCGGTCGGGGTCCGTTTCGACGACGACGAGCGCCACCCGCCTCGCCGCGGAGATGCCGCTGCCGGCCGGCATCGCTGGGGCCGGCAGCGCCGATGACGTCGCGCCGGACGTGCCCAGGGTCGACGAGACCGGCGGCGCCGACGAGGGCGGCGACCTCCTCGGCCTCACCGTCGACGCCGGATTGGCCAAGGATCCGGTCGACCTCGACCTGCCGCCGTGGCAGCGGGGCCGCTACGGCACCGCCGTCGGGCGGGCCGTGCATGCCGTGCTTCAAGACGCCGACCTGTCCGCCGGTGCCGAGCTCGACGCGTTGGCGACGACGCACGCCGCCGCCGAGGGCATCTTCGGCCTCGAACCGCTCGTCGCCGATCTCGCCCGTTCGGCCCTGGCCGCACCCATCGTGGCGGCGGTGGCGGCGGGCGCCGACCACTGGCGGGAGCTGTTCGTCGTCGCCGAGCTCGGCGAGACCGTCGTCGAGGGCTACATCGACCTGCTCGTGCGCACCGCCGAAGGCTTGGTCATCGTCGACTACAAGACCGACCGTTTCGGCGACGCCGGTGCTCGTGGCGAGCGCCTGGCCCGCTATCGCCACCAGCTGGCGGCCTACGGCGTCGCCCTCGGCCGGCTGCTCGACGAACCGATCGTCGGTGGCGTCCTCGTGCACTGCCGGCCCGACGGTCCGGCCGAGCAGCTGGCGGTCCCCGATTGGGACGGTGCCCTGCGGGAGATCGAGGCCGTCACCGCTCTCTCGGGCTCCGCCGACCGGCCAAGCCGGATCGGCGACGCCTCCGTGCTCACCGCCGACCCTGCGGATCGGCGCTCGCCCAACCTCACCCCATGACGGCGAGGACGTTGATGCGGATGCCGCCGAGCTCCACGGTGCGCGCCGAGTGGTCGGCCGCAGCCGCGACATCGATGGCGCTGACCCCGTCGCCTCGTCGGTCCGTCGCCGGGACGAAGCGGATCACGCCCTCGTCGAGTGGGATCGTCGTCTCACCGGCACCACCGATGCTCACGTCGCGGCCGAGCACCTCCGCCCAGCGGGCGGCCATACGGCCCGGATCGTCGGCTTGCACCTCCACCCCGACGAGGTCGGTCACCGTGTCCGTCCGGACGTGCTGGCGCCAAGCTGGACCGGCCCAGGGCCACTCGCCCCACTCGTCGGCCTGATCGACGGACACGATGGCGCCGCCGAGGTCGCGCGGGTGCAGATGTAGTCCGACGATGCCGTCGCCCGTGGCCGTGAACACGACGCGGACCCTGAGCTCGTTGATGCGTCGGCGCATCTCGTCGAGGTCGTCGACCTCGAGGATCACCATGTAGCCGCCGTCGCCGCCGCGCTTGGTGAGCAGGCGCCCGGCCGTCGTTCCGTCGCGCACCGGCGAAACCACCTCCAGCAGCTTGTCGCCGATCGGGAACAGGGCGTTGTGCAGTCCGAACTCGCCGACGGCGGGATCGCGAAAGCACAGCTCGACGCCGAGCTCGTCCGTGATCGCCGCTTCGACGGGCGGCAGGTCGGCAGCCACCAGCGCCACTTGGCGCAGCCGCATCCTCATGCGCGGCACCATAGGCCGAGCTCCGTCAACGCCGTCCGTCGGACGGCGGGGATCGGCGGGCGACCTTGCGCTCGGCCGGGTCATGGGCCGCCCGGAACAACTCGCTGATGCTCCAGCCCAGCCCCGTGATCAGCCAGCGCAAGCTGGCGAGTCCGAGGATGATCGCGGCGGCGGCGAGGAGCGGCACGAGCACGGATCGGGCCACGTCCCCCCGAGCCTCCTCGAGGGGTCGGAGCAGTCCGGAGTCGACCGGTCGGCCGTTCGTCAGCAGGGTGCGGACGGGGTCGGGGAGCTGCGGGCAATCGGCCTCCGACTCCGAGCGGCCGATCACCTGGTCGCCGCCGAACAGCGGTGCCGCCGCCGCCACCCGTGATACGAGGACGCCGATCGCGGGGTCGACGCTGGCGCCGACGAGGTACTGGGCGCCGTCGCCGAGGAACTTCGTGTCGATGCCATAGCGCACGTCGATCAGCCCGCCGGCCGAGAACGCCTCGACGGCGCCGGCCCGGACCTGATCGATGCGAAACCGCGCCGTCTGGAAGTCCGTCACCTGAACCGTCCCGACGAACACGACGTCGGGGAGCGGGGGCTCGTTGCACCCGTCGGGCACGTCCACCGGCCACATCCGCCCCGCGGCCGGGGCGACGATCGTCGTCGATGCGGCGACGGTCGGCGGCGGCGACGTCACGAGCACGTTCGTCGACGTCGTTGGGTACCGCGAGTCCTCCGGCGGCGTCGGCGGAACGGTCTCGACCTGCCCGGCCGTGGCCCACGCCGGCACGAGAACGGTGAGGCCGGCGGCGACCACGAGCGCAACGAGCCGGGCCCGCGACGGCGGGCGCGGTGCGATCGATGTCACCGGGGCAAGGGTAGGCGCAGCTGGCGTCAACGCTCCGGCATCACCGACCGCGGAACTTCGGCTCCCGCTTCTCCAAGAACGCGCTGACCGCTTCGGCCGTGTCCTCGGTGGTGAAGTTGATCGTTTGCGTCGCGCCCTCGTCGTCGAGCGCCTGCTCGAGGCCGATCGAGCTGGCGTTGTTGAGCAGTCGCTTCGACTGGGCGACGGCGATCGGGGGTTGGGCGGCCAGGCGGGCGGCCCATTCGTCGACGAAGGCGTCGAGCTCGCCGTCGGGCACGACCCGGTTGACGAGGCCGATCCGATCGGCCTCGTCCGCGTCGATGATGTCGGCGAACAGCGCCAGCTCCTTGGCCCGGTGCAGCCCGACTCGGCGGGGCAGGATCCACGACCCGCCGAAGTCGAGCGTGAGCCCGCGTCGGGCGAAGATCTCGGAGAAGCGGGCGTTGTCCGAGGCGACGACCAGGTCGCACAGCAACGCCATGTTCATGCCGGCGCCGGCGGCGATGCCGCGCACCTTGGCGATCGTCGGCTGCGGCATTCGGTACAGCGCTGACGCGATCGCCCCGATGTGGCGCATCTGGCCGAGCCGATGCGGGCGGGGCGCATCGGGATCATCGTCGCCGTCGCCGTCGACGGTCGGTTGCATGCCGGTGACGTCGGCGCCGGAGCAGAACGCGTCGCCCGCGCCGGTGAGCACGAGCACGCGATCGGCGGGGTTCGTGGCGACCTCGCGGAAGCAGGCCAACAGGGCGTTCCACATCTCGGCGTCGGCGGCGTTCTTGCGCGCCGGACGGTTCATCGTCGCCGTGACGACCCCATCCCGGCGCTCCACGATCAGCGTCTGGTCGGCCATCCGGCGAACATACTGACGCCCGTGGGTTTCAACCCGTACCGGAAGTTCCGCGCCCGCCGTAGCGACTACCTCCTGGTCGCGTCCGCGATCGCCGTCGCCCTCGCCCTCGTCGTGTGGGCGGCCGTCGGCTGACCATGCCTCAGAAGGCGCCGGTGATCACGTCGACCTCGCCGCCGGTGATGGCCACGACGTCGAAACGGAGATCGACGCCGCGCCGGCCGGTGGCGCGGAGCCACTCGACGGCCAGCCCGCGCAGCCGACGCTGCTTGCCCGGGTGCACCGCCGCCGCTGGCGGGCCGTAGCGGGTGGTGCGCCGAGCCTTGACCTCGACGATGACGACCAGTCGCTCCCGCCCCACGACGAGATCGATCTCGCCCCGCGGACAGCGCCAGTTCCGATCGAGCAGCACGAACCCCCGCTCCCGGTACCACGCCGCCGCCAGATCCTCCCCCCACCGCCCCCGCTCCAGATGCGCAGCCACCACGACTCCACCTCCAACCTCTGACCAAGGCGTGGACCACGAAGTGGCCGAAGGGGCCGCGTCAGCAGCCGAGAGGACTAGAAATCGCGCTTCTCGCGGACCTTGGCGGCTCGGCCGGTCCGGCCACGGAGGTAGTAGAGCTTGGCCCGCCGGACGTCCCCCCGCTTGACGACCTCGATCTTCGTCACCGTCGGCGTGTGCACCGGGAACGTGCGCTCGACACCGACGCCGTAGCTGAGCTTGCGAACCGTGTAGGTCTCCTGCAGCCCGCTGCCCTGGCGGCGGATGACGTTGCCCTGGAACACCTGGACACGCTCCTTGTTGCCTTCGACCACGCGCACGTGGACTTTGACCTCGTCACCCGGGGCGAACGCGGGGATGTCGTCGCGGAGCGACTCGTTGTCGATGAAGTCAGTGGCTTTCATGGCAGCTCTCGTTGTGCGGGCGGGATCCAGCGGCTCGGGCGTCGGACGACGCGAGGCCTCGATCGAGCCCGACGGGGGCGATCAGGCTGGTCAAGGATACGGGAGCGGCGGGAACTCTTCCAACAGCCGCGCCTCCGCCGCTGTCAGGCCGCCGCGGGCCTCGATGAGGTCGGGGCGGGCGGCGAGCGTGCGGTGCAGCGCCTGGGCATGGCGCCACCGCTCGATGCGGGCATGATCGCCGCTGCGCAGGATCTCGGGCACGGCCCAGCCCCGGAACTCGGCCGGGCGCGTGTACTGGGGCTCTTCGAGCAGGCCGCGGCGACCGAAACTCTCGGTCACCGGGCTGTCGGCGTTGCCCATCACCCCCGGCAGGAGTCGGGTCACGGCCTCGATGATCAGGCAGGCGGCGACGTCGCCGCCGGCCAGCACGACGTCGCCGACGCTCACCTCGCCGTCGACGAGGTGTTCACGGATGCGCTGATCGACACCCTCGTACCGGCCGCAGAGCAGGCTGAAACCACTGGACGCGGCGAGCTCGGTCGCCATCGTCTGATCGAAACGACGGCCACCGGGTCCGAGCAGCAGCAGGGGTCGCGGGGGGTCGGCCGCCTCGATGGCCGCGAACACCGGCTCCGGCCGCATCAGCATCCCGGCACCGCCGCCGAACGGGGCGTCGTCGACGGTGCGGTGCACATCGGTGGCATGGTCACGCGGGTCGTGCGTGCGCAGGTCGAGCAGTCCACCGGCGCGGGCCTTGCCGAGCAGGCTGGCCGAGCAGAACTCGTCGACCATCGCCGGGAACAGCGTGAAGACGTCGATGCGCACGGTCACTCCTCGTCGAGCTCGAACAGCCCGGCCGGCGGGTCGATGATGATGCGCCCATCGCCGTGCTCGACGACGAAGACCACCGGGACCAGTACCCCGGACTCGAGTTCCAGAAGATCAGCGGCTGGGTTGTCGAGTACGGCGACGCAGCGACCCCTGCTGGTCCCGTCGCGCTCGACGACGTCGGAGCCGATCAGCTCGTGGACCCACAGCTCCTCGAGGTCGGCGAGCGGCTCGGCGTAGGCGAGCTGGTTCGTGAAGGTCTGCGCCTGCTCTCGGCCGGTGATCTCCTCGAACGTCACCAGCCAGCGGCCGAGGTGAGGTTGGGCGGTCTGCACCGTCAGCCATTGACCGCCCGACCACCAACGAGCACCCGGCTCGGTGCGCTCGGGGCGATCGGTGCTCAGCTCGACATTGACGTGTCCGAGCACCCCATGGGCGCGCCGTAGCCACCCAATTTCGAGCAACCCGTCGGGAGCGCTCATCAGGACCGATCGCGTCGCATCAGCCAGGCGGGCGAGCGTCGAAGCGAAGCGGAGACAGCGAGCACGGGAGGCGCAGTCCGATCCGGCTCCGCCGGTCGGCAGACTCCCCTTCGACTCGAGGTTGGGCGAGCGGCGACCCGAAGGGTCGGCGGCGAGCACGGCAGGCGCAGCCGATCCGGCTTCGCCGGTCGGCGAGCACGGGCATGTCAGTCGTCGAGGAATTCGATGTCGACGTCGGTCTCGTCCCGAGCCGCCGCCGCCCGCACCACCGTGCGGATGCTCTGGGCCGTCCGGCCCCGCCGCCCGATGACTCGACCGAGGTCGCCCGGGCCGACGCGCACGTCGAGGCGGACACGGCCCCGATCGGGGGTCGCCGTCACGTCGACGGCGGCCGGGTCGTCGACGATCGACGACACGATGTGGGCGAGAACCTTCGTCGCGATCGGGGCGCCGACGCCGTCGGCCCCCGGGGGCTCGGGGCCGGCGCCAGTGCCGGCGGTTTCGGTGTCGAACCCGTCGCTCACGACGACGACTTCGCCGACGTGAACTGCTCCAGCGCGCCGGAGATCTCGAGCAGCTTGCGCACCCGGTCGGTGGGCTGCGCCCCCTGGGCCAGCCACTTCACGGCCTTGTCGTTGTCGACGGAGAGGCTGGAGGGGTCGGTGCGGGGGTTGTAGTGACCGACGATCTCGATGAAGCGGCCGTCGCGCGGCGAGCGCGAGTCAGCGGCGACGATGCGGTACTGCGGCTGCTTGGTCTTGCCGACTCGGGTGAGACGCAGCTTCACTGCCATGGAACGGATCCTTCTGGGTGCGAGAACGAACCTCGGAAGGTTAGCGGTGCGGGGCCCGATTCCCAGGGGGCGATGGGGCCGCCGGCCAGGCCGTGGTTGTTCCGCTCGGCTCGACATGCCATTGTCCGGGCGTGCCGCGCCACGCGTCCCGCTACGTGCCCCATCACGCCGCCGAGCAGCACTACGCCGGCCGCGCCGCGTGGCTGCGGGCCGGTGTGCTCGGCGCCAATGACGGCCTGATCTCGACGGCGGCGCTGATCGTCGGCGTCGCCGCTGCCGACAGCAGCCGCTCGGCCGTGCTCATCGCCGGTGTCGCCGGGCTGACGGCCGGCGCGCTGTCGATGGCCGCCGGCGAATACGTCTCGGTGAGCTCGCAGCGCGACGCCGAGGAGGCCGACCTCGACCGGGAGCGGGTGGAGCTCGCCGAGTATCCCGAGGCCGAACGAGCCGAGCTGGCCGGGATCTATCGCTCGCGCGGGCTCAGCCCGGAGCTGGCCGAGAGGGTCGCCGACGAGCTGTCGCAACAGTCGCATCAAGGGCAGCTCACCGTGCACGCCCGCGACGAGCTCGGCATCGATCCCGACGCCCTTGCCAACCCGGTCCAGGCGGCGGTGGCCTCGGCCGTGAGCTTCACATTCGGGGCGCTCGTACCCGTGCTCGTCGTGTTCCTCGCCTCGCGCTCGCTGCGCGTGCCGGCGACGATCGCGGCAACCTTGCTCGGCTTGGTCGTGCTCGGCGCCGGCGGCGCCCGCCTCGGAGGCGCGCCCGGCGGCCGGGCCTCCGTGCGCGTGTTCGTCGGCGGCTGCCTCGCCCTGCTCATCGCCGTCGCCATCGGCCGCGCCACCGGCGCCGCCGTCTAACACCGTCCCCCCACCCGAGTGTTCCCTGCTGCGGGATCGCTTGTGTCACATCCGTGGACACCCGTCCGCGCGCGGATCTGACTCAAGCGGTCGCGTCGCGCCCCCGACCTCGATTTCCCTCCTGAGCAGTAGTCGACCCACTGGCTGGGCATGGAGCCACTCACCCCGCGGCCACGGATAATGTGCGCTGCTGGCGGGCATCGAATCAAGGGGAGTGCGGCAACGTGAGAGCGAGCCGGACCATGGTGCTGGTGGTGGCGATGACGCTCGGCGCCGCGTCGGGTGCCTGCGACGACGGTGGCGACGACGACGCCAACCCGACGCTGCCTTCGCGCAACACGCCAGGACCACTGGCCACCGACCCGCCCAACACCTCGAGCGCGCCAACGACCGACCCACCGACGACGCCCCCGCCGACCACCGACCCGCCCCCCACGACGGCGGCGCCCACCACCAGCACCTCGACGACAACGACGACAACAACGGCCCCGCCGACGACCGTCTTCGACGAAGCCGCGTTGGAAGCCGAAATCGCCGCCGACCTCATCGAAGCCCATACGGCCCTGTCCGCCCTCGCCGCCGAGCCCACGGACGTCGATCTAGACACGCTGATCGCCGCGGCGGCCGCCGGCGAGTATGCCGAGATGCTGACGGCGCGGATCCTCAGGCTGGTCGAGAGCGGCGAACGCGTGGTGTCGGGTGACCCGCCCTACAACCAGTTGACCGTCGACCGGGTCGATTGGACACCGGAACGTCCCGACGAAGCCTTCGTCCTCGTGTGCTCAGTGGACAACTTCCAGGTCGTTACCGGTGACATCGGTGCGCCGGTCGTCGTCGAGGAGGGTGAACTCACGGCGGTTAGATACGACCAGCACGTCGTACGCACCGCGGCCGGTTGGCTTCCCGACGAATTTCAGGACCAGCACCTCGGAATCTGGCGCGGAGAGAACGCATGTCCCGCGCCGTGAAACGGGGGTTGGCGGCCACGGGACTCTGTCTGTCGGCCGTGTTCGCCCAGCCGCTCACCGTGACTGCCGACACCGACTGCGCCACAAACTTCCTGGCGGACAGCGCCCGTTGCGACGCCAAGGTCACGCCGCCGCGGCCGGCGCCGCCACCGCCGCAGCAAGGTGAAGACCTGGACGAGGTTCCGGACTCCGAGCGGACCGGGTTTGTCAACCCGTGCATCTACACGTCGATGGCGTCCGACGCGGGCTTCATTTTCTCGGTCGACAGCACCGACCCCAACGCGGTCAAGGTGCTGTATCGCATCCAATGCAAGTGGGGCACAAGGTTCGAATGGTTCCTGCAGCGCAACAACGACCCGGCGGGGATGGGGCCGCCGATCGTGACACCGGCGATGTTGCTGCCCGACCTCTATGCCTCCGTCGAGCGAGTGATGCCGCGCCCGATCCCACGGGTCGCCCCGGCCGATTGGGACGACAAGGGGTACGCCTATGTGCAGGTCCCGGTGTTCTTCTGGGTCGACCAACGGCAAGGGCAGTGGGCGACGATCTCTGGCACGGCGGCCGTCCCCGGCCTCTCCGTCACGCTCCAAGCGGCGCCCGAACAACTCGTCGTGTCGACGGGCGATGGTGGCGGCGTGACGTGCGAGGGTGCGCCGCCGGCCTTTTCGCAAGGCGCTAGCCCGACGACGTTCGATGGCTGCGGCTACACCTACCGCGACTCGTCGGCGATGGCCGAGAACGGGGAGACGTTCCCGCTGCAGATGTCGATCATCTGGCACGTCACGTGGAGTGCATCCAACGGTGAAGCAGGCGACCTGGGCACGCTGACGACGACGTCGGACGTCCGTCAACTGCCCGTCGCCGAGATCCAAGCGCTCATCGTCGACACCTGACCGGCAGCGCCGGCCGCGCCACCAACGCTGGTGTCACATCCATGGACACCCGTACGCGCACGGATCTGACTCGAGCGCTGCGGATCGTCAGGGACGAGCGGGCGGGGCGGGGAGATTGCCCCCGAGACCGCTCATCAGCTCCTCCAGGTCGGGCATGCCGCCGGCGGGACCGCCGAGTGCACCGAGACCGCCACGCTTGCCCTTCTTGCCGCCGCCCATGCCCATCATCCCGAAGCGCTTCATCATCTTCTGCATGTCGCCGAACTGCTTGACGAGGCGGTTGACGTCCGTCGGTGACGTCCCCGAACCGTTGGCGATGCGGGTCCGCCGGGAGCCGTTGATCAGCTGAGGTTGCGCCCGCTCGGTCGGCGTCATCGAGCGGATGATCGCCTCGATCGGCTTGAGGTCGTCGTCGTCGATCTGGGCACCCTTCAACTCCTTCGGCATGCCCGGCATCATCCCGAGGATGTTGCCGATCGGCCCCATCTTCTTGACCTGCTGCATCTGGGCGAGGAAGTCGTCGAGGGTGAACTGGCCCTCCATCAGCTTCTCGGCGGCCCGCTCGGCCTCATCCTGCTCGAAGGCCTGCTCAGCCTGCTCGATCAGCGTCAGCATGTCGCCCATGCCGAGGATCCGCCCGGCCATGCGGTCAGGGTGGAACTGCTCGAAGGCGTCGAGCTTCTCCCCGGTCGAGGCGAAGGCGATCGGCTTGCCGATGACCTCCTTGACCGACAGCGCGGCACCGCCGCGGGCATCGCCGTCGAGCTTGGAGAGGATCACGCCGTCGATGGCCAGCGTTTCGTGGAACGCCTCGGCCACGCCGACGGCGTCCTGGCCGGTCATCGCGTCGATGACGAGGAACGTGTAGTGAGGCGCCACGACGCCGGAGATCATCCGGACCTGCTCCATCATCTCGGCGTCGATGGCCAGGCGGCCGGCGGTGTCGACGATGAGCACGTCGCGCCCGAGGCGGCGGGCCTCCTGCAGCCCCTTGGCCGCCGTCAGCACGGGGTCGCCCGGCTCCGAGAACACCGGGACGTTGATCTGCCCGCCGAGCGTCCGCAGCTGCTCGACGGCCGCCGGTCGCTGCAGATCGGCGCCGACGAGCAGCGGATTGCGACCCTGCGCCTTGAACCAGCGGGCCAGCTTGGCGGCGTTCGTCGTCTTGCCGGAGCCCTGCAGGCCGGCCATCAGCACGACCGTCGGCGGGCGGCCGGCGTACGTGATCTTCAGCGTCTCGCCGCCGAGGATGCGGGTCAGCTCGCCGTTGACGATCTTGACGATCTGCTGGCCCGGGTCGAGCGCCTGCGAGCGACTGGCCCCGATGGCCTGCTCGCGGATGCGGGCGACGACGTCGCGGGTCACGCCCACGTTGACGTCGGCCTCCAGCAGGGCGGTGCGGATCTCCCGCATCATCTCGTCGACGTCAGCCTCGGTCAGCCGACCCTTGCCACGGACCCGCTTGACGATCCCGTCGAGGCGCGAGGAGAGGTTCTCGAACATGCGGGGGACCACGCTATCCGGGCCACTCAGAGCCCCGACCGGCTCGCCACCCGAGGGTTGGTTCGCCGAGCTCATTAGCTAGGCTAAGGATATGCCGTCGTCCTCCTCCTCCTCGTTGCGCACCGATGCGGGGCTGGCCAGCTCGCTGCGCATCAGCGTGATGCGGCTCGGGCGGCGCATCCGCAACGAGCGCGAGAGCGAGGGTCTGACGCTCAGCCAGATGGCCGTGCTCGGCACGCTGTTCCGCTGCGGCCCGACCACGGCCGGCGAGCTGGCCGCCGCCGAGAAGGTCAAGCCGCCGTCGATGACCCGCACCGTCGGGTGCCTCGAGGAGATCGGTCTCGTGACGCGTCGTCCGCACGACACCGACGGGCGCCAGGTCGTCGTCGAGCTGACCGACGCCGCCCGGGAGGTCATCGAGATCGACCGCCGCCGGCGCGACGCGTGGCTGGCCCAGCGCCTCGACGAGCTCGACCCGGCCGAGCGGGCGTTGCTCCGCCAGGCCGCCCCGCTGCTCGATCGGCTGGCGTCGTCGTGAGGACGACCTTCGCCGCGCTGCGCATCCGCAACTACCGCTTCTTCGCCGAGGGCTCGCTCGTCTCCAACGTCGGCACGTGGATGCAGCGCGTCGCCCAGGACTGGCTCATCCTCGTGCTCACCGGCAGCGCCGGTGCGCTCGGGCTCACCACCGGCCTGCAGTTCCTCCCGATCGTGCTGTTCTCCCCGATCGCCGGGGTCGTCGCCGACCGCTACGCCAAGCGCCGAGTCCTCGCCGTCACCCAGCTGGCCATGGGCGCCACCGCCGGCCTGCTCGGTCTGCTCGCCGTGACCGGCGTCGTCGCCGCCTGGCACATCTACGTGTTGGCCTTCGTGTTCGGCACGGCCGCCGCCTTCGACATGCCCGCCCGTCAAGCGTTCGTCAACGAGATGGTCACCCGTGACCAGCTGCCGAACGCCATCGGCCTCAACTCGGCATCCTTCAACCTCGCCCGCATGATCGGCCCGGCGCTGGCCGGCCTGCTGATCGCCTGGATGGGCTCGGGCGTGGCCGCCACCGGCTGGGTGATCCTGCTCAACGCGGCCAGCTACGCCGCTGTCTTGTGGTCGCTCTCGCGGATGCGCGTCGACGAGCTGACGCCGTCACCGCCCTTGCCGCGGGCGAAGGGCCAGCTGCGCGACGGCTTCCGATACGTCCGGGGCCGCCCCGACATATTGCTCGTGCTGGCCGTCGTGTTCTGTGCCGGGACGTTCGGCCTGAACTTCCAGATGACGACCGCCCTGATGGCCACCGAGGTCTACGGCAAGGGCGCCGGAGAGTACGGCGTCCTCGGCTCGATCCTCGCCGTCGGATCGCTCGGCGGGTCGCTGCTGGCCGCCCGGCGCGAGACGTCACAGCTACGCCTGGTGATCGCCGCCGGCATCGCCTTCGGCGCTGTCGAACTGGTGGCCGGCCTGATGCCGAGCTACATCACGTTCGCCGCCATCCTCCCCGTCTGCGGCTTCTTCGCCCTGACGATGATCACGGCCGCCAACGCCTACGTCCAGATGGCCGCCGCACCCGAGATGCGCGGCCGGGTGATGGCGCTGTACCTGGCCATCTTCATGGGTGGCACGCCCGTCGGTGCGCCGTTGCTCGGGGTGCTGGCCGAGACGTTCGGCGCCCGCTGGACGCTGGTCGGCGGCGGCGCCTTCACCGCCGGCGGCACGATCGCCGCCGCCGTCCTGTTCGCCCGCCGCTACGGCGTGACCGTCGAGCCGCACCTGCTCCCCCGCCCCCATGTCGTGGTGCTGACGCGCTCACCCCACGAGCTCGTCGGCGAAGCGGTCGCCGCCGCCTGACCCCGCCGCCACTGCGGCGTCAGACGGGCGGATCGACGGTGACGGTCACCGGAGCGCCGAGCTCGACGGTCCGGCTGACGGTGCACAACTGGTCGTGCGAGCGCCGCACGGCCTTGGGCAGGACGTTGCGGGCCGCATCGCCCTCGGGCCCGGCGGGAAAGCGGACGTGAAACGTCAGCTCGATGTCGTCCAGCTGATTCCCACCGTCGTTGCGGATCTTCATCCCGGTCACGTCGACTCCGAACACTTCCGGCTCGGACCGGCGGGTCGTGAGGATGTCCACGTCGATCGCCGAGCACCCGCCAACGGCCCCGAGCAGCAACTCGATGGGCGTGAAGTCGTCGGTGTCACCGGTGCCGATGGCGAGTCGGGCCCCGCGTACGTTGACGATCTCGAATCGGCCGGGACCGGTCCGTTCGACCCGCACGCGTCGAAGGGGATCGGCGGCGGTGCTCATGAGCACCACGATGTCACTCGCCGAGGTGCTCGGCGGCCAGCCGCTTTGGCACGACCATCCGCCAGGCCTCCTCGATCAGCTCGCGCAGCTCGTCGTTATCGATGGCGGCCAGGCGAACGACACACCACTGGTAACGGAGGTCGCCCGGCTTGGGCAGGAGGAACTTGTCCGGCTCCGACGCGATCAGCGCGGCGCGCTCGTCCTTCGGGAAGGCGAAGCCGAGCATCGTCTCGTCGCGTGACAGCGCGAGGTACACGATGCGCCCGACGCGAAACTTGACGCGGTCGCGCACCAGCGCCTCCGTCGTGCGGGGCAGGGCCATGGCGATGGCCCGCACGTCATCGACCGTGGGTACGGGCCACGCCACGACGGTCAGACGTCGAACAGGGCGCCGACGAACTCGTCGGGCTCGAACGGAACGAGGTCGCCGATCGTCTCGCCGATGCCGACCAGCTTGACCGGCAGGCCCAGTTCGATCTCGATGGCGAACACGATGCCGCCCTTGGCCGAGCCGTCGAGCTTGGTCAAGACGACGCCCGTGACCTGGGTGGCGTCACCGAACTCGCGCGCCTGGGCGAGACCGTTCTGACCGGTCGTGGCGTCGATCACGAGGAGGACCTCGGTCACGCGACCGGCGCCCTTCTCGGCGACGCGGCGGACCTTGCGCAGCTCTTCCATCAGGTTCGTCTTGGTGTGCAGGCGGCCGGCCGTGTCGGCCAGCACGAGGTCGATGCTTCGGGCGGCCGCCCGCTCGACGGCGTCGAACACGACGGCGCTTGGATCACCGCCTTCGTTGCCCCGCACCAGCTCGGCCTCGGCTCGCTCGGCCCACGTCGTCAACTGCTCGGCGGCGGCGGCCCGGAACGTGTCGCCGGCGGCCATCAGCACGCTCCGGCCGGCGACCCGCTGCTGCTCGGCCACCTTGCCGATGGTCGTCGTCTTGCCGACGCCGTTGACCCCGACGAAGAGCCAGACGTTCGGGCTGAAGCCGTCGGTGGCGTCCTCGTCGGGCTCGAAGTGCAGCGTGCGATCGGCGCCGGCGAGGCGCTGACGCATCTCGCCCTGCAGCGCGTCGAGCAGCTCCGCCGGCTCGGTGATCGAGCGCTCCTTGACGTCGGCGCGCAGTCCGTCGAGCAGACCGGTCGTCACCCCGATCCCGACGTCGGCGCGGAGCAGTGCCTCCTCCAGCTCGTCCCACGTCTCGGACGTGATCCCACTTCGTCCGAGGATGCCAGTGAACGCGCCGGCGAACGCCGAGCGAGCCCGGGCCATCCGCTCGCGCAGCGTGGCCGGTGGGGCGACAACCTCGGGTTCGACGATGTCCGGCTCGAGCACGGCCGTCCCGCCCCGTTGCGGCGCCTCGGGCGACGGAGCCGACGGCGGCCGCGACGGCGCCTCGATCGAGCGCTCGGCGCGCCGTCGACTGACGACCACCACCGCCACGCCGAAGGCGATGACCAGCGCGGCCAGGACGAGATACATCCACGGCTTCATCGCCCAGTGACGCTACCCACCGCTCTCGCGCCGGGAGCGGCCCGCGGGGACCTGGGAAGATCGGTTCTGGGATCCGGGACGGATCTTCCCCAGTGGCCAGTGGTACGGAACTTCCCCAGATCGGTCACCTGCGTGGATGCCGGCCGCATCGCCGGTGGCGGCCGCAGGACGTCAGTTCATTCGAGCGGCAACCTCTGGTTGTCGCTCAACACCCTGCCGCTCGACGAGCACGCGCGACGACCCCCCTGACTGCATCGTCACGCCGAGCAGGCTGTCGCCGGCTTCCATCGTCCGTTTCTGGTGGCTGACGATGAGCAGCTGGGCCTCGCGGCGGAACTCGGCGACGAGTCCGAGGAAGCGGTGCAGGTTGACGTCGTCGAGGGCGGCCTCGACCTCGTCCATCACGTAGAACGGCGACGGTCGGCTGCGGAACACGGCGAACAGGAAGGCGAGCGCGGTGAGGCTGCGCTCGCCCCCGGAGAGCAGCGACAGCTTCTTGACGTTCTTGCCGCCCGGCTTGGCCTCGACCTCGATGCCGGTGTTCAGCAGGTCCTCCGGTTCGGTCAGGATCAGCCGGCCGCTGCCCCCCGGGAACAGGCTCTGGAACAAGGTGGTGAAGTTGTCGGCGACGTCGGCGTAGGCGGCGGCGAAGACGGATTGGATCTCCTGGTCGACGGCCTTGATCACCCGGCTCAGCTCCCGGCGTGTCGAGCGAACGTCTTCGAGCTGTTCTTCGAGGAATGCGTGGCGCTGCTGGAGTTCGGTGAACTCCTCCAACGCCAGCGGGTTGATCGGGCCGAGCAGGCGCAGCTCCCGATCGAGCTCGCGCACTCGCGCCACCGCGGTCACGCCCTCGGGCAGCTCGGGCACCGGCGCCATCTCGGCCGCGTCCGGTTCGACGTCGAGGTCGTGGCGCAACAGCTCGACGGCCGCTTCCAGGCGCAGGCGCGCCTCGGTCTCTTCGACCTCGGCCCGCCGGGCCCGCTCGCGAGTCTCGTCGAGCGCCCGCTCGGCGGCAATCCGCTCGGCCCGCAGCTGTTCCAAACGGGATGTGAGGGCGCGGACCTGCTCGCTGTGCCGGCGACGGTGCTCGAGCAGTTCGCCGTGATGAGCGTCGGTGACCTGATAGTGCGCCTGCACGAGGCGAGCCAACCGGTCGAGGGCAGTGATCGAGCGCTCGACATCGACCCGCCGCTGCTCGGCCTGCTGGCGGGCTTCGGCGTCGGCGCCGAGGCGGCGCTCGGCGTCGTCGAGCCGGCGTTCGAGGACTTCGGACCGCTCGCGCAATGCGGCGGCGCGCACCTCGAGGTCGCGCCGGCGGCCGACGAGAACTGCAGCCCGGGCGTCGAGTGCGGCGCGGACCTGGCGGCGATCGAGCGCGGCATCGGACTCGGCCCGCTCCCCCGCCTCCAGCTCGGGCATCACCACCTCCAGCTCGGCGATGCGGGCCGCGTCGCCCTCCAGGGAGGCGACGAGCTCGTCGACGCGACGGTCGAGCGGCGCCAGCTCGGCGACGCCCTCCCGCCGCTCCGCGTGCAGCCGGGCGAGCGTCTCCGAGGCGGCCGTGATGCGGGCGTCGTTGTCGACCTGGCGGCTCGCCAGCTCCGCCAGCTTGGCCCGCCACTCGTCGCGGCGGGCCTCGAGCTCGGCGAGTGCATCGTCCGCCCGCCGCCGACGCTCGTCGGCGGCGGCGGCACGGGTCGTGGCGTCCTCCAGCGCGGCGAGCGTGGCCCCGCCCCCGGCGGCGACACCGAGGCGCCAGCCACGGGCATCGAATCGATCGCCGGCAATGGTCACGACGACGGCCGCGGATGCGGTGGCGGCCATCCTGACGGCGGCGTCGATGTCGGCCACGCGGATGGCGCCGTCCATGAGCGCGTCGAGCAGGCGGCCGACGCCGGGATCGGCGGCGGAGACGTGGGGCCGCACGGTCTCACCGCCGGCCGGGGCGGCTGCGGCGCGGGACGGAGCCCCCAAACCGAGGGCCACGACGGCCCCGGTCGTATCCGAACTGCGCAGCGCATGGAGAGCGCGGGCGGCGGCCGCGGGGTCGGCGACGACGACGGCGCTCAGTGCCTCGCCGAGTGCCGCTTCCACCGCCGGTTCCCAGCCCTCGTCGATCCGGACGAGGTCGAGCAGCGTCCCCAGCACGCCGTCGAGTCCGGCCAGCCGTTCGGCACCGGCGCGAGCCCGGGCCGCGTCGAGCGCCAGCTGGAGCGCCTCGACCCGGCCGCCGACACTGGACGCCGCCTCAGCCGCATCCTGCCGCTCGACGCGCGCCCCGTCGAGATGCGGGTACAGCTCCTCGAGCGCCCCTTGAGCGGCGGCGATGCCCGTCACCAGCGGCGCTTCGACGACGGCGGCGGCTTGCGCCTCGGCGCGCTGCTCGGCGAGGTCTTCGTCGAGCCGGTCGACTCGGCGGCCAAGCTCGTCGCGCCGTTGGCGGGCGCGGGCGAGGTCCCGCTCGACCCGTTCGCCGGCGGCGCGGCGTGACCGCAGCTCGCCGCGGACCTCGGCGCTGGCGCTCGCCGCCGACGCCATCGGCGTGGGGTCGAGGACAGCGAGCGTGTCGGTCCGCTCGCTGTCGAACGCCGCCTCGTCGGTTTCGAGCTCGTCGAGCTCGGGCGCGAGGTCGCGCACGGCCGCCCGCACGATGTCGAGCTCCTCGCGGCTGCGGGCGGCATCGCCTTCCAACGTGGCGACGACACCGGCGTCGAGCAGCTGTCCCCGGTCGCGTTCGAGAGCGCGGCGCCGTTCGGCAACCAGCGCGCCGAGCCCTCGGGCCCGTTCGCGCAGCTGCTCGACCTGGCGGAGCCGATCGCCCACGTCCTCGGCGCCGCGCGCCGTGAGCTCGGTGCCGACGGCCACGACGTCGGCGTCCAGGCGAGCGAGCTCCGTCTTCAGCCGGGTCTCCGCCGTGGCCGTGTCCAGTCTGGTGGCGGCGAGGGCGGTCAGCTTGGTGCGCAGACCGGACAGTTCACGACCAGCGACGAACACCCGCAGCGCCGTCAGCTCACCGATCAGCTCGCCGTGGCGGCGGGCCGCCTCGGCCTGGCGTTCCAGCGGCCGCAGCTGGCGGCGCACCTCGCGCAACAGATCCTGGACGCGCAGCAGGTTGGCCTCGGTGGCGTCGAGGCGGCGCTCGGCCTTCTCCTTGCGCTTGCGGTACTTGAGGACACCGGCCGCTTCCTCGATGATCCCTCGACGGTCCTCGGGCCGGGCGTTGAGGACGGCGTCGATCTGGCCTTGGCCGACGATGACGTGCTGCTGGCGACCGACGCCGGCGTCGGACAGCAACTCCTGCACGTCGAGCAGACGGCAGGGCACCCCGTTGATGGCGTACTCGCTGTCGCCCGTGCGGAACAGCGTGCGGCGGACCGTGACCTCGGAGAAGTCGATGCCGAGCAGCCCGGCCGAGTTGTCGATCGTCAGCGCGACTTCGGCCCGGCCGAGCGCCGGGCGGTCGGCGGTGCCGGCGAAGATGACGTCGTCCATCTTCTGGCTGCGGACCGAACTGGGGGCCTGGGCACCGAGCACCCAGGCGATGGCGTCGACCACGTTCGACTTGCCGGAGCCGTTGGGGCCGACGACGACCGTCACGCCGGGTTCGAGCTCCAGCGTCGTGGCCTCGGCGAACGACTTGAAACCCTTGAGGGTGAGGGACTTCAGGAACACGGCGTCCCGACGCTAGCGGCCACCCCCCGGTCGACGGGGGGACCCCCACGGCATCGCAGGAAGCCGATCCAGCTTGGCTGGTCGGCGGAGCCCTTCAGGTGAGGATGTCGAGCACGACCATGGCGGCGGCCGCCGCCCACGCCTGGGGTCGGCAGGCGGCCGGATAGGGCACCGGGCGCCGACCGACCGGCTCCCCGCCGCACAGCTCGGGCAACCGGTAGTCGCTGGCCGCACCGAGACGGACCAGGCGCTCGGCAACGACGGCCGCCTCGTCGGCGAAACCGGCCTGGGCCATGCCGGCGGCGGCGATCGCCGTGTCGTGGGCCCACACCGACCCGGTGTGGTAGCCGATCGGGTTGTAGGCGGGGTTCTCGCTCGACAGCGTGCCGATCCCGAAGTCGCGGAGCATGTCAGGGCGCAAGAGCCGGGCGACCACCCGGCCCGACTCGGCCGGCGTCAGCAGGCCAGTGCCGAGCACGTGGCCCATGTTGCTGCCGACCCCGTCGACCGGTCGGCCGCGCGCGTCGAGAGCCATGGCCAGGTAGGCGTCGGCGCCGTCGCCGACCCAGTACCGCTCGCGCACCCGCCCGGCGAGGTCGTCGGCCCAGCGGCGCCAACCGGTGGCGTCGCGCCCGGCCGGATCACGCCCGAAGGCGTCGCCGAGGTCGGCGGCGGCTTGGGCCGCGGCGACGGCGTAGGCCTGGGCTTCGAGCAGGGCGATCGGCGGCGGCGCGATCGAGCCATCGGCGCAGCGCATCGCATCGGTCGAGTCCTTCCACCCCTGGTTGCTCAGCCCGTGGCGGCTCTCGTTGACGTAGCGCAGCAGGCCGTCGGGCGAGCGGCTGACGGCGGTGTCCAGCCAGCCGAGGGCGCGATCGAGGGCGGGAAGCAGGTCGGCGACCTCGTCGGTCGGCATCCCCGCGCGCCACCCGTCACGAAGCAGCACGACCCACAGCGGCGTGGCATCGACAGTGCCGTAGTACAGCGGAGGAAGCCCGAGCTCGACCGACGCCACCGACGTGCGGCGCAGCTCGTGGAGGATCTTGCCCGGCTCGGCCGCGGTCTCGGCGTCGGTGACGCCGGCCTGGCGCCGGGCGAGGGAGCGCAGGGTGCCGGCGACGAGGGTCCGACTGTGGCCGACCATGAAGCGCGCCGTCCACAGCGCGTCGCGACCGAAGAGGGTGAGGTACCAGGGCGTGCCGGCGGCGGCGACGACGTCGGCGGGGTCGAGCGGGTCGCGCAGCGTCAGGTGACGGAGGTCGGTCAGGCCGACGCGCACCAGCTCGGCCAGGCGCGGGTCGGACGTCCGGCCCGCGGCCGGCTCCGTGTTCCAGTCGGTGAGCTCGGCGCCGGCGTCGGCATCGAAGCTCGTCGCCTGGCGCCGGTGGAACGAGAACGTCACGACGATCGAAGCGGCGCTGCCGGGCTCGACGGACACGAGCCAGCGCAGACACAGCCCGCCCTCCGGCCGGGCGACGACCTCAGCCGGCGCTGGACGGGCTTCGATCGACGTGCCGTGGCGCTCGTCGCACCACCCGGCGCTGGGCGCCGCCACCGCTGGCAACGCTGCGCCGCCCCGGCCGGCTTTGATCATGCCGAGCTCGGCCCCGTCGCCGTCGACGAGCAAGGTCACGGTCGTGGTCAGCGCCGCCGCGTGGCGGGACTGCACGGTGATCGTCTCCGTCACGGTCGACCCGTCGATGGCCCGACGGCGGTGGACCTCCACCGTCGGATCGGGCCCCGGATCCCCGAGGTGGCGGGCGGCGCCCCAGTGCTCAGCGACGGCGCCGACGGCCGAGCTGGCCACCGGCACACAGCCGACGTCGTCGAGCCGCAGCTGCAGCGTCCGCACCACGCGCCGGTCGTCGAACAGGATCCCGGTGCCGGCCGGCCCAAGGTCGCCGCCGGGCTCGCTGATGACGGTGAGCGGACCGTCGACGGTGATGTCGCACTCGTGCAGCCACGGTTGCCGCGGACGCGTCACGTTCGGGCCGCTCGCGCCGCGGTCGGCGCATGGAGTTGACAGCCCGAGCCGATCGCGACGATCCTACGCATCGGGGAATATGAACGTTCAAACTTGCTCCGACACGGTCGGCCTGGGGGCCTGGCGGTGACGGCGACGGCCGTACGCACGCTGCGGGTGACGATCAACGACGTCGCCCGCCAAGCTGACGTCTCGCGCCAGACCGTGTCGAACTCGCTCAACTACCCCGAGCGGGTGCACCCGGCGACGCTGCAGCGAGTCCACGCCGTCATCGACCTCCTCGGCTACCGCCCGTCGGCGCCGGCCCAGCAGTTGCGCCACCAGCGCGCCGGTGCGGTCGGCTTCGAGCTCAACGCCCTCGGGCCGACCCGCAGCGACGTGACCCACCCGTTCCTCGTCGCCCTCACCGTCGCCGGCCCCCGCCACGGATGCCACCTTGTCCCGTTCGCCTCCGGCGAGTCCCTCCCGATGCTCGCCGGCTACGCCGACACGGTCCACCGCCACCTCGTCGACGCGTTCGTCATCGTCGACACCCACCCCGACGACCCGCGCCCGGCCTGGCTGGCCGAGCGCTCGATCCCGTGGGCCGCCTTCGGCCGCATCTACGACGACCAGACGCTCACCACCTGGGCCGACGTCGACGGCCGGGCCGGAACGGCCGCCGCCGTCGACCACCTCGTCGAGCGCGGCTACGAACGCATCGGCTACCTCGGCTGGCCGGCCGGCTCGGCCGTCGGCGACGACCGCCAGGCCGGCTGGGCGACGGGCATCGATCGCCACGGGCTCGCCGAGATGCCGGCCGCCGTCAGCGAGCAGGGCATCGGCGAAGCCACCGCGGCCGCCGGGCCGCTGCTCGACGCCGTCGGCCGAGGCGGCGCCGTCGCCTGTGCCTCCGATGCACTGGCCCTCGGCGTCCTGCACGCTGCCCTCGACCGGGGGTGGCGGGTCGGGCACGACCTCGGCCTCGTCGGCTTCGACGGATCGAACGCCGCCCAGATGTGCGGCCTGACCACGCTCGTCCAGCCGCTCGACCGCATCGCCGACCACTGCCTGACGCTCGTCCATGACCTCTTGGACGGGGCGCCACCGCCGGCATCGGGGGCGCTTTTCCAACCGACCCTCGTCACCGGCCCCTCCACCGATCGCACCCAGAAAGGCATTCCATGAAGCACCGCACCCACGCCCTCGTGGCCCTCGGACTCAGTACCACGATGATCCTCGCCGCCTGCGGCGGGGACGACGACGACGGGGGCGACGCCGACGCCCCGGCCGCCAGCGACGTCGCTGACGCCACCGACGGCGCCGACGCGTCGGCGGCCACGGCCGCCGGTGGCGATGACACGGCCGCCGCCCCGAGCGGCGACGGCGCCAGCCTGACGATGCTCATCGCCTCGTCGGGCGACGCCGAGACGGCCTCCGTAACGGAGGCGGCCGACGCCTGGGCGGCCGAATCCGGCAGCTCGGTCGAGGTCCTCGTCGCCACCGACATGAACCAGGAGCTGGCCCAGGGGTTCGCGTCGGGCAATCCGCCCGACATCTTCTACCTCGACGCCTCTCGTTTCGCCGACAACGCCGCCGCCGGCAACCTCCACGCCTACGAGGCCGAGGACAACGACGACTTCTACGAGTCGTTGCGCCAGACGTTCACGTTCGACGGCACGCAGTACTGCGCGCCGAAGGACTTCTCGACCCTCGCCCTGCAGATCAACACGGCCGCCTGGGAAGCCGCCGGGCTGACCGACGAGGATATCCCGACGACCTACGAGGACCTGGCCACGGTCGCCGAGCAGCTGACCACCGATGGTCAGGTCGGCCTCGCCCTCGGCCCTGGCATCGACCGCGCCGGGGCGTTCGTCGTCGGCAGCGGCGGATGGTGGCTCAACGA
>Ga0183260_10001194_pt1 | contig 21957 bp, 17 predicted proteins | sample AntDrymUQ4972206_2_FD_129768 | JGI IMG/M metagenome (GOLD analysis project Ga0183260, IMG submission 129768) | Polar desert sand microbial communities from Dry Valleys, Antarctica - metaG UQ497 (22.06) (version 2) (version 2) | ecosystem: Environmental > Terrestrial > Soil > Desert | place...
ACGGTGCGCTTCGATGCACGTCCGGGCCAGGTGCAGCTGCGGATGGTCGTCGAAGGGCCGGCCGGGCAGGTCATCGACTCGGTGACGCGTGAGCTGACGCTGCCGGACTTCACGCAGGTGCAGGTGGCACTGGCGACCCCCCGTGTCTATCGGGGGAGGACGGTGCGTGACCTCGCGGCGGTCCGCTCGAATCCGGAGGCCGTGCCCACGCCCGATCGCGAGTTCTCCCGGGTCGAGCGGCTGCTCGTCCGCACCGAGGCGTACACGCCGGGAGGGGCCCCGCCGGCGATCACCGCCAGGCTGCTCAACCGCAGTGGGGGGAAGATGGCGGACCTTCCAATCCAGAGTCCGCAGGCCGGAAGCGGGGAGCTGGAGCTGCCGCTGTCGTCACTGCCGATGGGCGACTACCTGATCGAGATCAACGCGGCAACCGAAACAGGGACTGCGCAGGAGCTGGTCGCCTTCAAGGTCGGCCGGTAGGATCCGGCGCCTACGCGTACATGCCGCGCATGCGCGTGACCGTCGCCACCCGGTTGATCGCCACGATGTAGGCTGCGGTGCGCATGTCCGTCCGGTAACGGACCGACGTGTCGAGCACATCGCGGAAGGCCTCGCACATCTTCGCCTCCAGGCGCCGGTTCACTTCCTCTTCTTCCCAGAAGTAGCCGTGGCGGTCCTGGACCCATTCGAAGTACGAGGTGGTGACACCGCCGGCATTCGCCAGGATGTCCGGGATTACGAAGATGCCGCGCTCGTGCAGGTGGCGGTGGGCCTCCGGCGTGGTGGGGCCATTGGCTCCTTCCGCCACGACCTTCGCGCGGATCGCCGGGGCGTTCTCGAGAGTGATCTGGTTTTCGAGCGCCGCAGGGACGAGCACGTCCACGTCCATGGTGAACAGCTGTTCGTTGTCGATCGGCTCGCCACCGGGGAATCCGTCGATCGTTTTGTGCCCCTTCGCGAAGTCGAGCATCCGGGCGATGTCCAGGCCGGCGGCGTTGTAGACGCCCCCTTTCCAGTCGGTCACCGCGACGATCTTCGCACCGATCCCGGCGAGCAGGTCCGCGGAAACGGAGCCGACGTTGCCGAAACCCTGCACGGCGACAGTCGCACCCTTGATGTCGAACCCCACGTATTTGGCCGCTTCGCGCGTGACGATCATCACGCCGCGCCCCGTCGCCTCCCGCCGCCCGAGCGAGCCGCCCATCTCGATCGGCTTGCCGGTGACGACCGCAGTGGAGGTGTGCCCGACGTGCATGCTGTAGGTGTCCAGCACCCACGCCATGATCTGATCGTTGGTGTTCACGTCGGGGGCCGGAACATCCTTGTCGGGGCCGATCGCGTCGACGATCTCGGCGATGTACCGGCGGGTGAGGGCTTCGAGCTCCCGGCGCGACATGCGGGTCGGGTCGCAGATGACTCCGCCTTTGCCCCCGCCGAACGGCACGTGCGCGACGGCACATTTCCAGGTCATCCAGGCGGCAAGCGCCGTGACCTCGTCCAGCGTCACGTCGGGATGGTATCTGATGCCCCCCTTGGCCGGCCCGAGCGTGATGTTGTACTGCACCCGGTAACCGGTGAACACCTCGATCTCACCGTTGTCCATCTGAACCGGACAGGAAACAGCAATCTGCCGCTTGGGGTTGGTGAGGATCTTCCAGATGCCGGGATCCAGTCCGAGCAGGCGTGCTGCCCCGTCGAACTCCTGGAGCATCGCATTGAAGATGCTTCCGCCTGCTGCCATGTCTCTCCTTCGGCGTACGCCACGTGCGTCACGGCGCACGGGCACACGTCGCACGCTACTGTGGCGCAACGCGGCAAGTCAAGCGAGAGGCCCCCTTCCGGGCGGTGGGTATAATGGCCGCAGCGATGAAAGGTGCCGCCCGCACGGATCGGCAGCGCTGGGAGCGCGAGGTGCTGGAGCCGGCGATCGAGAAGTCGCCCGAGCGCCCCGTTCCCTTCACCACGATCTCCGGGCGCCCGGTGGAGCGGCTCTATTCACCGGAAGACCTCGAGGCGCTGGACTACTCCCGCGACCTGAATCATCCCGGTCTCTACCCGTACACGCGCGGCATCCATCCCTCCGGCTACCGCGGCAAGCTCTGGACGATGAGGCAGTTTGCCGGCTTCGGGACGCCGGAGGAGACCAATGAGCGGTACAAGGCGCTGCTGAACGCAGGTGGCACCGGGCTCAGCGTCGCGTTCGACCTCCCGACCCTGATGGGCCGAGACCCCGACCACGAGCTGTCGCTTGGCGAGGTCGGCAAGTGCGGCGTCAGCATCGTCTCGCTTGCTGACATGGAGCGGCTGTTCGACGGCATCTCGCTGGGCGGGATCACGACGTCGATGACGATCAATTCCCCTGCCGCGATGATCTTCGCGATGTACCTGGTCGTCGCCGAGAAGCAGGGGGCGGACTGGAGGACGCTGTCCGGGACGATCCAGAACGACATCCTGAAGGAGTTCATCGCGCAGAAGGAGTATATCTACCCGCCGCGCGAATCGATGCGGCTCATCACCGACATCTTCACCTTCTGCGCACGCGAGGTGCCGCGTTGGAACACCGTGTCGGTGAGCGGGTATCACATCCGGGAAGCGGGATCGACGGCCCTCCAGGAGCTGGCCTTTACCCTGCGCGACGGGATCGAGTACGTGCAGTACGGCATCGACGCCGGGCTCGACGTCGACGACTTCGCCCCGCGTCTGTCGTTCTTCTTCAACTCTCACAGCGACTTCTTCGAAGAGATCGCCAAGTTCCGGGCAGCGCGCAAGCTCTGGGCGGAAGTCATGCGCGAGCGCTTCGGCGCGCGTGACGAGCGCTCCTGGAAGCTGCGGTTCCACACGCAGACGGCCGGCGTTTCCCTGACGGCCCAGCAGCCGTACAACAATGTCGTGCGGACGGCGATCCAGGCGCTGGCAGCGGTGCTTGGAGGGACGAACTCCCTGCACACGAACTCGCTCGACGAGGCGCTCGCGCTTCCGACGGAGCAGGCTGCCACACTGGCGCTGCGCACGCAGCAGGTGATTGCCCATGAGAGCGGCATCACCAACGTCGTCGATCCGCTTGGCGGATCCTACTTTCTCGAGCGGCTGACGCTCGATATGGAGCGGGGCGCGAAGGAATACTTTTCCACAATCGATGGCATGGGGGGGATGGTGGCGGCTATCGAGCGGGGCTACCCGCAGCGGGAAATCGCCGAGGCTTCCTACACCTTCCAGCAGGCGGTGGAAAAGCGGGAGAAGGTTATCGTGGGCGTGAACGCCTTGGCACAGAAGGACGACCCTCTGCCGCCGATCCTTTACATCGACGACAGCACCGCTGAAATCCAGCTGCGGCGTCTGGAGGAGCTCCGCCGAACGCGCAACGGCGATGCCGTGGTGGCCTCGCTCGACAACCTCCGCGAGACCGCGAGAGGCACCGGCAACACCATGGACGCGCTGCTGAACTGCGTCAGGGCCTATTCCACCGTGGGCGAGATGTGCGATGCCCTGCGCGAGGTCTGGGGAGAGTACGAAGAGGTGCCATTGATCTAGTGGACCGTTTCCAGTTTCCTGTTTCCAGTTTCCGGTTGCCAGTTCAGTAGTTCACCGAACTGCATGCTCCCGACGGCCTGCTGGAGGGGTGGCCGCAGACTGAACAGGAACCAGGAGCTTGCCTCTCCGCGGACAATGGCCACGTGACAAGAATTGGGAACCGGCAAGTGTAATCCCACTGGGAACTGGCAACTGACATCCGGGAACTGGGAACTGGCGACTGGCCGCGACTGGCAACTGGCAACTGGGACCGGCAACTGACATCTATGCCCCGAATCCGCGTCATCATCGCCAAGCCCGGGCTGGACGGCCACGACCGCGGGGCCAAGGTGATCGCCAGGGCCCTGCGGGATGCGGGCATGGAGGTCATCTACATGGGGCTGCGGCAGACGGCCGACGGGATTGTCTCTGCGGCGCTGCAGGAGGATGCCGATGTCATCGGCCTCTCCATCCTCTCCGGCGCGCACATGCACATCTGCCCCCGGCTCATGCAGCTCCTCCACGAGAAGGGACTCGACGATGTGCTGGTAGTGGTCGGAGGGATCATTCCTGACGTGGACATTCCCAAGCTGCAGGAGATGGGCGTCAGGGGCATTTTTCTGCCCGGCACGCCCATGCAGGAGATCATCCGCTTCATCGGCGCTAATGTGAGGCCCCGCCTGGAGCGCGTGTGACATGCTCGACAACGTGAAGAATCTGCTCCCGGCGCAGGCCGGAGCGACGCCGGAGCGCGAGATGACGTCCGGTCCGGAGATGGAGCCCGACACGGCGGCGCCTGCGGATCCTGCGCCAACAGACCCTCTCGAAGCCTTTTTTGAGCGCCTCGACTCCGCGTTCGCGGGCATAGGTCAGAAAGACTATCGATCGCAGCCGCGCCCTCTCGACCCTTCGTCCGGCGAGGAGCCCGCACCGCCGGCGTCCCCTGAGGTTTCCGATCACTCCGAGCCGGTCCACAGCCATCTGGCAACTGCGTTCGCAGCACTGCTGGCGGCCGAACAGGGTCTCGTGCCTCTTCAGCCTGGTGCCCTCGTGCCGCCTGTCGCGATGATCCCCGACGAGGTGATCGAGCGGATAGTCGAGCGCGTCCTCGCCAGGCTGGCGGAGGATCCTATACGGCGTCCGTGAGGGACACCACCGAACTCGCCTCCTTCTTGCACTCCTGATCTCCCGCTCTGCTGTCGATCCTGGATAGGTGGCGGTCGTTGTAGAGGGCGCAGGAGCAGGCGGCAGGCAGATCGCCGGGTGATCCGTTACGATCGGGCTATGCCAGACGGCCAGGGGCCTACCGACAGTCATTCGTTTTCCGTACCCGACAAGCCAGCCCTCGAGGGACTCGAGCAGAAATGGACGGCACGCTGGGAAGCGGAGCGCGTCTACCAGTTCGACCGCTCCCGGCCCCGCGAGGAGGTCTACTCGATCGACACGCCTCCGCCTACGGTCAGCGGCTCGCTCCACGTCGGGCACGTCTTCTCGTACACACACACTGATGTCGTCGCGCGGTTCCAGCGGATGCGGGGACGTGCCGTGTTCTACCCGATGGGCTGGGACGACAACGGGCTGCCGACCGAGCGGCGCGTGCAGAACTACTTCGGCGTGCGGTGCGAGCCGTCGCTGCCGTACGAGCCGGCGTTCACGCCCCCCGACAAGCCGCCGAAGCCTCCAATTCCGGTGTCGCGGCCGAACTTCATCGAGCTCTGCACGCGGCTGACCGCGGAAGACGAGAAGGTCTTCGAGCACCTCTGGCGCCACCTCGGGCTCTCGGTGGACTGGTCGATGACCTACGCCACAATCGAGCGCCGCGCGCAGCGCGTGTCCCAGCTGGCCTTCCTTCGTCTGCTGAACCGCGGCCTGGCGTACCAGGTGGAGGCGCCAACGCTGTGGGACGTGGATTTTCGAACGGCTGTGGCGCAGGCGGAGCTCGAAGATCGCGAGCAGCCAGGCGCCTACCATCGCATTCGCTTTGCCAGGCCCGACGGCGGGGGGTCGGTCGAAATCGAGACGACCCGGCCGGAGCTGATCCCCGCATGCGTGGCCCTTGTCGCGCACCCGGACGACGAGCGGTACCGGCCGCTGTTCGATCGTGAGGTGACGACACCGCTCTTCGGCGTCAGCGTACCGGTGAAAGCACATCCGCTGGCAGACCCGGAGAAGGGCTCCGGCATTGCCATGATCTGCACCTTCGGTGACCTTACCGACGTGGTCTGGTGGCGTGAGCTGTCGCTGCCTGTGCGCGCGATCATCCAGGCCAACGGCACACTGCGTCCGCTGTCGTGGGGGGAGCCGGGGTGGGAGAGTGCGGACCGTGGCGGCGCACAGGCCTCCTACGATCAGATTGCGGGCTTGTCGGCATCGAAGGCGCGTACGAGGATCGTCGATCTGCTGCGCGGGAGTGGAGATTTGACGGCGGAGCCCCGCCCCATCACGCACGCCGTGAAGTTCTACGAAAAAGGGGACCGGCCGCTCGAGATCATCACCAGCCGCCAGTGGTTCATCAAGACGATGGAGTTCCGGGACCGGCTGCTCCAACGGGGAGGGGAGCTGCGGTGGCATCCTCCGTACATGCGGGCGCGGCTCGAGAACTGGATCAATGGGCTCAACGGCGACTGGTGCGTGAGCCGGCAGCGGTTCTTTGGCGTGCCGTTTCCCGTCTGGTACCGGGTGCGCGAGGACGGGTCGGTGGACCACGGCGCGCTCCTCTTGCCGGGAGAGGACCAGTTGCCCATGGATCCCTCGACCGACGTGCCCGACGGGTTCACACCGGAGGACCGTGACCGCCCCGGCGGGTTCACTGGCGACAAGGACGTCATGGATACGTGGGCGACCTCCTCCCTCACTCCGCAGATTGCCGCGCGGTGGGAAGAGGACCCGGACCTGTTTGCCCGCGTGTTCCCCATGGACCTCCGGCCGCAGGCGCACGACATCATCAGGACCTGGCTGTTCGCCACCGTGCTGCGCTCGGAACTGGAGCACGAGTGCCTGCCCTGGGGAAACGCGGCAATCTCCGGCTGGGTCCTCGACCCGGACCGCAAGAAGATGTCGAAGTCGAAGGGGAATGTGGTCACCCCGATGGGGTTGCTCGAGGAGCACGGCTCCGACGGCGTACGCTACTGGGCGGCGAGCGGACGCCCCGGAACAGACACGGCGTTCGACCCCGCGCAGATGAAGGTCGGCCGGCGGCTCGCCATCAAGCTGCTGAACGCGTCGAAATTCGTTCTCGCGCGGCCGGAGCCGGTTGGTCCCGTCACCCATCCCCTCGACCGGGGACTGCTCACGAGCCTTCGCACGCTCGTGGCGGATGCAACCCGTGCGCTCGAGGGGTACGACTACGCACGCGCACTTCAGCTCACCGAGACGTTCTTCTGGTCCTTGTGCGACAACTATCTCGAGATGGTGAAGTCGCGCCGCTACGGCGATCACGGCGCCGAGGCTGCCGGCTCCGCCAACGCCACGCTCCTCTGCGCGCTGTCGGTGCTGAACCGTCTGTTTGCGCCGTACCTGCCGTTTGCGGCGGAAGAGGTCTGGTCCTGGTGGCAACCCGGTTCAGTGCACCGGGCGCAGTGGCCGCAGGTGGAGGAGATCGATCGCCTTGCTCCCGCCGACGAGGATTCACTGCGTGCGCTCGATGCCGCGGTTGAGGTGCTCGGCGAAATCCGGCGGATCAAGTCCACCGAAAAGCGGCCCCTCAAGGCGCGGATTGATCTCGCGGACGTCTCATGGACCGCCGACGTCCTTCCGCTGTTGAAGGGGGTCGAGGTCGACGTCCGTACGGCAGCAGGCGTCGAACGCTTCACTTATGCGGAAGGTGGTGACCGGCTGTCGCTGTCCGTCACCTTCGCTGCGGACACCGGCGAGGCGGCTCAGGCACGCGCATGAAGACGGTGCCGTTCACGCCCCTTGCCCCGGAGGCATACCGCGAGATCGTACGCCGGGCACTGGCCGAGGACATCGGAAGCGGCGACATCACGACAGGGGCGACGGTCTCCGCGGACCAGAAGGGACGCGGCATCCTCCTCGCGAAGTGCACCTGCGTCATCGCGGGTATGGACGTCGCGGCCGAGGCATTCCGTCAGCTGGACCCGTCGGTGGCCGTCACCGTGCTCCGACCGGACGGCACGGGTTGCGCACACGGAGATGTCGTGGCGGAGATTTCGGGACCGGCTGCCTCGCTTCTCACCGGCGAGCGGACGGCTTTGAACCTGATGCAACGGCTGTCAGGAATCGCAACCCTGACGCGCCGGTTCGTCGAGGCTGCCGGGGGGCGCATCACGATCCTCGACACGAGGAAGACGACGCCGATGCTGCGGGTGCTGGAGAAGTATGCCGTGCGCGCCGGGGGAGGGACGAACCATCGGCAGGGGTTGGACGACGCGATCCTGATCAAGGACAACCATATCCGGCTGGCCGGCGGAGTGGCCCACGCGCTGCGGCGCGCCAGACATGCGAGGCCCGGCTGGCCAGTGGAGGTGGAGGCCCAGAGTCTTGAGCAGGTCGATGCCGCCCTCGACGAGGGGGCGGACATCATCCTGCTCGATAACCTGCCGACCGATGCGATCCAGGAAGCCGTGCGCCGGATCGCGGGGCGCGCACGCGTGGAGATATCCGGCGGCGTGACCCTCGAAAGGATTCCCGAGCTTGCCGGAACCGGGGCGGATTACGTCTCGGTGGGGGCGCTCACGCACTCGGCTCCGGCAGCGGATCTGAGCTTTGAGCTCGAACCAGATGTTTGAACCCCTGCCGGAGGAAATCGACGCGGCGCTGCGCGCCACGGAGGGAGCGCGCGGTCGCTTTGGCGCGCCGTGCCTGTTTGCCTTCGAGACGCCGTCCACGAACGATCTGGCCGCCCGGATGGCCGATCGCGGGGCTCCCCAGGGGGCCATGGCCCTGACGCTGTCGCAGACCGCCGGACGCGGCCGTCTCGGCCGGACCTGGTTCTCTCCCCCCGGGGCAGGGCTCTATGTGTCCCTCGTCCTCCGCAGCGCGAGGATCGCTCCTGTGCTGACGCTCGCCGGGGGAGTGGCGGTGGCCAGCGGCGTCCGGCATGCGACGGGGTTGCCGGTCCAGCTCGAATGGCCGAACGACGTGGTCATTCCGGACGCGTTCGCGCCCGGCCGCCGGCGCAAGCTGGCGGGGATCCTGGCGGAAGGTGCAACCGGCCCCGATGGCCTGCAGTATGTCGTGCTGGGTTTCGGGATCAACCTGCGCAATGCGCTCTACCCGCCAGAGATTGCGAACATCGCGACGTCTCTCGAAGCGGAGCTCGGGCGCGATGTGGACGCCGGTACGATTTTGGCGGCCGTGCTCGTCGCGCTCAACGAGCAGGTCACCTCTGCGGAAGCGGGCGATACGCAGGTGGTGCTGGACCGCTGGCGGGCCCTGGCGCCGGCTGCCGTCGGCGAGTGCATCGAATGGACGGCCGATGGCGTGACGCGCCGTGGCACGACGGCCGGCATAGACGACCGGGGCGCGCTGCTGGCGCGGATCGGCGGGCGCACCGAGCGGATCATCTCGGGCGCAGTGGCCTGGGTCCGGGATTAAGGTTCCGCATGCTCCTGGCTATCGACGTCGGCAATACGAATGTGACCATCGGCGTGTTCGACGGCACGACGCTGGTGCACAACTGGCGGCTGGCTGCCTTACGGGATCGGACCGCTGACGAGCTCGGCATCCTGGTGACGCGGCTGTTCGAGACCACGCACGTCCAGGTTGAGACGGTGAGCGGGATCGTGGTCGCCTCGGTCGTGCCGCCGCTCACACGGCCCATCGAGGAAATGTGCGGCCGCTACTTCGGCCGGCCGGCTCTGCTGGTGGATGCCGCAAACGCCGGCATTCCGATCGATTATTTCCCGCCCGGCGACGTTGGCGCCGATCGCATCGTCAATGCCGTGGCGGCGCGCGAGAAGTACGGCCGCGGCGGAGAAGTGCCCCTGATTGTCGTCGATTTCGGGACCGGAACGACCTTTGATGTCATCTCACGCGATGGGGAGTATGTCGGCGGCATCATCTGTCCAGGCATCGGGATCTCGGCGGAAGCGCTGTTTCAGCGTGCCGCCCGGCTTCCGCTCGTGGAGGTGCGCAAGCCTGACGGGGTCGTGGGACAAACCACCGTCGCTGCCATACAGTCGGGGCTGTTCTTCGGGTATGTAGAAATGGTCGACGGACTGCTGCGCCGCATCCGCGAGGAAGTGGCAGGTGGAGAGGATGCGGTGGTGATTGCCACCGGGGGACTGGCCGGCGTGCTGTCGTCGGAAGCGCGCGGCATCCATCACGTGGAGCCGAACCTGACCCTCGAGGGGCTCCGGCTGATCTGGCAGAGGAATCGCCCCGCGTGAGCGACTCCGCGGATTACGTGCGTCAGGTGGAAACGTATCTGTGTCAGAAGAACAGGGGGCATCTCGTGCGCGTGGTCGGCCCGGCGTTCGAGATGGTCTGCGGCTGGGTGGCGAACGGGGTTCCGTTGAAGGTGGCGTTCCAGGGAATCGATCGCGCCTGTATCCGCTACGACGCCGGAGGTCCCCGGCGCCGGCCGCTGCGAATCGAGTTCTGCGAGGCGGACGTGCTCGAGGCCTTCGACGCCTGGCGTCGTGCAGTAGGCGTTAGTGGGGCCGCGGATGCTGCGGACGACGAGCCTGATGCCTCCCGGCGCAAGCCGGCACTGGCCTCACATGTGGAACGGGCAATCGCGAGGCTGGCACACGTTCGCGGGACAGGTACGGCACGATCGCCGTTCGAGGCGTACCTCGAAGATGCAATCCGCAATCTCGAAGGGCTGGCCTCCTCCGCTCTGCGCGCCCGCGGGGAAGCACGGGCGCAACTGGTGGCTCGCCTGCGTGAGCTGGATGAGATGCTGATCGCCGCGGCCGTCGCGCATCTCGAACCGGAGCGCGCCCGCGCCTTGCGGGAGGAGGCCGCACAGGAGATCGCGCCGTTTGCCGCGCGCATGCCGACCGCCAATCGGGAGCGTGCCCTGGCGCTCGCATTCGAGCGCCAGTTGCGGGATGCGCTGGGCCTGCCGATCGTCGCATACGACTAGACGTACCCATCCCGACATGAGCCTCCAGCCCTCGCAGGAAATCGAGCTGCAGATTGAGAAGCCGGCTGCCGGCGGCCGGATGATCGCACGGTACGAACGCCAGGTGGTGCTCGTACTCGGCGCGATTCCGGGGGAGCGTGTTCTCGCGCGGATCTCCCGTGTGGAGCGCCAGGTGGCGTTCGGTGATGTCCTGGAGGTCCTGGAGCCCTCGCCCGATCGCCGGGAGATGGGGGGCGATCCGCGATGCGGCGGCTGCCTGTATGCGCATGTCTCCTACGGCAGAGGGCTGGAACTGAAAGGCGAGGTGATCGCTGACGCCTTTGCGCGGCTCGGGCGGATTCCGCTGCCGTCCCCGGTTCCGGTGGATGCCTCGCCGGATCGTGGGTACCGCATGCGCGCGCGCCTTCACGTCCGCAGCGGCCGCGTCGGCTTCTATCGTGAGGGCACCCACGAGCTGTGTGACGCCGCGGGAACCGGGCAGTTGAGCGACGAGGCGGTGAATGCGGCACAGACGGCGACCACGCACCTTGCCGAGAGAGGCACCGCAGTGTCGTCCCTGGAGCTGACCGAGAACATGGCGGCCGACCAGCGGGTGCTGCAGATCACGGCCTCTCCGGGGACGGAGCTCGAGGATGCCGCGCTCGACGGCGCGGCAGCTGCGGCGGCGCTGTCCGGCCTCTCCGCGCGGTCGGAGAACGGCCGGCTCCACACGTCAGGGGTTCCCATCGTGTCAGATTCCCTGGACAGCCTTACAGCGGGTCGGGTCGTCTCAGGCGCTCTGGAGCGCCATGCGGAGTCCTTCTTCCAGGCCAACCGCTTCCTCCTGCCGTCCCTGGTGCAGACGGTGCTCGATGCCGTCCCTGCGGACGGAGATCTGCTGGACCTCTATGCCGGTGTCGGGCTGTTCTCGGTTGCGCTGGCGGCTACGGGGCGCACACGTGTCACTGCCGTCGAGGGGGATCGATCGAGCGGCAAGGATCTCCAGCGCAATGCCGCACCGTATGCCGGGGCACTGCGGGTTTCGATCGGCAGCGTCGAAGAGTATCTGACGCGGCGGCGTGCCCCCGGGCCCGCGACGATCATCGTTGATCCTCCACGCTCGGGGATCTCCCGCGAAGCGATGCAGGCTGTCGTTGCTCGAGGTGCCCACCGGGTGGTGTACGTCTCGTGCGACCCGGCGACGATGGCGCGCGATGCGCGCCGGCTGCTGGATGGCGGCTACCGGCTGAGGTCGCTGCGCGGATTCGATTTGTTTCCCAACACGCCGCATGTGGAGGCGATGGGGGTATTCGACAGGTGAGTCTCAGCGGCGGCCCGCCGCCTTCTACGAGGTGCCGATGCACACGAGGCTTAGTGGACTATGTAATCGGCCACAACGGGGTCATGGTCGGACAGCCCCGTCCATGGCACCCACGCGGCGGTGGGTGTCGCGGGCTCAATACCGTGCTGGCTCAACAGGACACTCGGGGGCCGACTCTTGTGTCGGACCTATGGCAGGATCGGAATTCAAACTGCACATGCGGGAGCTCGTCCGTCCAAATGGATGGGCGTTCGCAAAATGAGAAAGATTGGGCTGAATATGCTGAACGATTTCCGTAGAATGGGCCCTCGAGGGCACAAAATACGGCCACGGGTGCTCCGCGTCGTGGGAAAAGGGGCGGTGTTGCTGAGTCTGGCGCTGGTAGTGGGGCTGACCCTGGCAAGCCCTGCAGTTGCACAGGCGCAGGAGCGCCTGATCTTCCCGGCTGTCGAGGATGCGCAGGCGCTGTCCTCGAGAAGATCAGGAACGAGCAGGTAAGGCTCGACATCGCGGTCTGGTATCTCGTCGATCGCGACGTCTCTACGGCGATAGTCAACAAACACAAGGCCGGCGTCCCAGTAAGGGTATTGGGCGACCGTGCCGCGCTGTTCGAAGCGGATCCGAACACCCGTGTCGAGTTCGAGTACCTCGCGGCCAACGGGGTGCCTATCCGGCTGCGCTTTCACCCCACATGGTTCCCGGAGATCATGCACTGGAAGTGCCGAATCTTCGTCGGGCAGAACCTCGTGGAGTTCGGCTCCGCCAACTGGACGGCCTTTGAACTGAAGCCGTGGTCTCCGTCGAATTTCAAGGACGAGACGGTGATGTTCACCGACGACACATCCCTGGTTCGCGCTTTCCTGACCAAGTTCGATCAGATGTGGGCGGACACGCAGTACTTCCTCGACTGGCACGCCGCCTACAAACTGGAGACCGGCATCGACTGGCCGACGGCGATGTTCGTCTCGCGCGCACGCCTGGAGCCGGACTACCCGACGAATGTTCCGGGAATGGTGTGGAGTCAGGGTCAGGAACTGAACGCCGCCCTCGTGGCGGCGATCGACAGCGAGCCAGCGTTCATCGACATGGTGGTCTACAGGCTGAGCGATCCGGCCATCACCGATGCGCTCATCCGCCGGCGGCAGGCAGGGGTGCCAGTACGTATCTTTATCGAGCCGCTCCAGTAGCGCGAGCCGACCTGGCCCGAGTACTGGATCACCGGTGCGCAGATTGATCGCCTGTGGCTTGCGGGCGTGCCAATCAAACAGCGGCTGCACGAGGGCCTCACGCACATGAAGACGCTGATCATGTCGAGCGTCGCACTCAACGGCTCTGCGAACTTCACCAGGAACTGGCAGCGGGATCACAACTACTTCATCTCCGCTGTGAGCAAGCCAACGCTGTACACGGCGCTGAGGGATCGCTTCAACGCGATGTGGCAGGATACCAGGCACTACGCGAATTTCGTTCCGCAACGGCCCGAGGAGCCAACGCTCGCCGGGCCGCCGGAGAACACCACGGGCGTGTCGACGATACCGAGGCTGGAGTGGAACCGGGCCCGATGGGCGGTCGCCTTCGACGTGTATCTAGGCACCTCGCCGCAGGCGCTGCTGCATCAGGGGCGCGTGAATGCGCGCCTCGACGAGGACCCGCCAGCGACATACTCCTGGACGCCGGGTGGGCCGCTTCAGGCCAACACGAGGTACTACTGGCATATCGTCTCCCGCACCCACGCCACCACGGCTGATCCCACCCTGGTTGTCCGATCGGTGATTCGCTCCTTCTCCACCGGCAGCGCCACGGCCGGGCCGTGGGGGAGCGGCGGCACGGCTACGGGCATTGGGTGCACGACGGCGCTGCCGGCACCCGGCTGGATCTGCGTCAACGGAAGCTGGACACCAGATGCCTTGCCGCCGTCCGCACCGACCGCAGGCGGTTCCTCCTCCTGTGCAACCGGCTCGCCGGGCATCGGATGGACGTGCATGAACGGCGGATGGTTGCCGCCGGGGCACCCGGACAGCATTTTCGCGCCTGCACCACCGCCGCCGCCATCGCCCGTGCCGCCGCCGTCCGGCGGCTGTGCGACGCCTCAGCCGGTGGCGGGGTGGTTGTGCGGCAATGGCGGCTGGATACCGCCGGAGTTGCTGCCGGCCGGGTCGGGCAGTCCCGGCGCGGGGGCTCCTGCCCCTCCTCCAACGATCCCCACCCCTGTGGCTCCGCCCAGTTGCGCCAGTCCGGCACCGGGCGCGGGTTGGGCGTGCGTAAACGGTGGATGGCTGCCTCCCGGGCATCCGGCCGCATCGTGCGGCGGAACCGCCGACCCGTTTCTGGCGCTCGGAGGGGATACATGCGTCAACGGGAGCTGGGTGTCGCCAGTCTCCACGGTACCCCCGTCGACCCCCGCCCCTGGTTCCTGCACCACGCCTGATCCGTTTGCGGCAATCGGAGGCGGGATCTGTGTGAATGGCGGCTGGATTCCCTGGACCAATGCTGCCGCCGGCAGCCGCTGACTACGTGACACGGCTTCGGGGAGCGTGATGATAACCAGACGGCCTCAGGGAGTGAAGCCAGCGAGCTTTGCGCCTGGCACTGGCCGTCTGGCCACTTCCGATACGTATACGTGTCTCCACCCGGTCCTGAGGGTGGTCTCCGGGCTGCCGAACCGGCGCCAAACAAGCGCCTCTCCGTGCACTCGCCCTCCCCGTGAGCCGCCGCGCCGTCCTGTGCGGTGTCGGCAGAGCGTGTTGCCAATTGTGGCGACGGTCGGCGACGGCATCAACGACGCGCCGGCACTCGGCACAGGCGGGCTACATCCGCGCCGGGACGGTGCAGCCCATGAGCTGCAGGGCGCGGGTCAGCTGGTTTCGGCACATCGCCACGGCGGCCGCTCGCCAGACGCGCACGTCGGCGCGCTCCTCGTTGAGGATTGGATACCGGTGGTAGAAACCGTTGAACGCCTGCGCGAGCCCGAACGCGTACTTCGCCAGAACCGAGAGCTCGAGCGTGCGCACCGCCTGGTCCACCACCTCGTCGAGCCGCGCAGCCTCGAGCACGAGGCCCCACAGATCGTGCGATTCCTCGTTCCCCGAGACCAGCACGTCAGAAGGAGTGGATTGCAGGAGTGCCACGACTCCCGCCTCGTCCAGCCCTGCGCGGTCCCTCAGCTTGTTGAAGATGTTGTTTGCCCGGACGACGGCGTATTGAAGATAGGGGCCGCTTTCCCCCTCGAAGCTCAAGGCTTCGTCGATGTCGAAGACGATCACCTTGCCGCGCGAGAACTTCACCATGAAGTAGCGCAACGCGGCAATCGCGATCGTCTCGGCCGTCCGGCGCGTCTCGTCGGGACCGAGCTCGGGATTGCGCTTCCCCACTTCCCGGGCGGCCTTCACCGTCAGGCGATCGATGAGGTCGTCCGCCTTCACGCCGAGGCCCTTCCGGCCAGATACTTCGACAAAGGGGCGGTCCGCTTCGCTGCCGGTGTCGTACCCGAGCTCCCGTGCGGTGGAGTGGGAGAGAGCCACCATCTCGTACGAGTAGTGAATCGAGCGGCCGGCCTGTTCGTGATAGCCCAGTGCCGCAAGCGCCTGCTTCACGAGCTTTTGAAGGTAGGACTGGCGCGTGTCGATCACATTGCACACCCACGACGCACGGCCGAACGCGGCGGCATCTCCCTCGACGCCGGGCCCCGACGTCGTCGACCATAGCGGGTTGCCGTCGTCCTCTTCGGTGAAGAGCCGATAGTTGAAGTCTCGGCCGAGCAGCCCGAATTTCCAGAGCTGATAGGCCATGTCCTTGCCCACATAGGTGACAGTGCCGTCGGAGCGGACGATCACTTTCTCGCGGGGCTCCTCCTCGGCCGCGTCGGTCGGCTCGCCGGGCGTGGGATCGTCCTTGGCCGCCGGGGCATCCTCTTCGATCCGCATCACCCAGCAGCCTTTCAGCTTGCCGTCGGTCTGAAGGAACACGGCGCCGGTGCTTTTGAGGAACTCGAAGGCATGGCTCCAGAAATGGAGCCTCAGGATGTCCCCCTCCCAGGTGAGCAGGTCGTAGCGGATATTCAGGCGGGCCATGGTTTCGAGATGGCGCCTGACGACACGATCGGCGATGAAGGCGGCAAGTTCTGCCGTCGGATTCCCGCCGTGCTCGATTTCGTGCAACGCCGCGGATCGGATCTTCAGCCGCTCCTTGTCCTGTTCGTACCAGTCCGTCACGCGGGCATACAGGTCCCAGCAGTAGTAGTCGAACCTGGTAGTGTCGGCGATGTGCCGGACAGCGGAGAGATCCTTGCCCTCGATTTCCCTGAAGCCCACGGCGACGTCAGCCACCTGCACGCCGGTGTCGTCGATGTAGTTCTGAACTTCGACATCCCGGCCAAGGTATCGCAGCAGACGGCCGAAGGCGTCACCGAGCGCGGCATTCCGCAGGTGTCCGATGTGCGCCGCCTTGTTCGGGTTGATTGCCGTGTGTTCGACGATCGCCTTGTCGCCGGAGGCTGGAGGCACCCGGTCAGGCTCGGCGAGCCAGGCCGCCAGGTGATGCGGCCGATCGAGAAAAAAATTGAGGTACCCGTTCGGGGTCGCCTCGATGCGGGAGATGCCGTCGATGGAGCCGAGGGCGCCGGCCACTTCCTGAGCGATGACACGCGGGGCCTTGCGCAGGCGGCGGGCGAGCTCGAATGCCAGGGGGACGGCGAGGTCCCCGAGGGCGCGGCGCGGGGGAATGTCGACCGCCACGCTGGCCAGGACCGGGTCATCGGCCGGGATGTCGTACAGGCGCGAGACGGCCTCGGCCATGCGGCTGCGAACGAGTTGCTGGACGGGAAGGATCATGCGGGCGTCGAATCCGGGTCAGAAACATCCATGATACGATGCCCCGACGAATTCGACTCCAGGCGGCCCAGTTCCCGCGCCCGCTCGTAATCATGCGGTGTGTTGACGTTGACGAAGAGCAGGCCGAGCGGGTCACAGGCTGCCAGGGCGTCGGGCCCGATTTCCTCGACCCGCAGCACCTCCACGAGCTGCGCCGCTTTCAACAGCCCCTGCTCGATCCGGCGCCTGATAATGTCCGCGCATCCGGCAGCCCAGGCCGCACAGAGCGGCTCGTATCCCCGCGCCGATCTCGGCATGACGACGTCGGCAGTGCTGGGTTCCGCAAGTCGGGCCAGCAGCGGCAGCGTGAGGAACGGCATGTCGCAGGCAACGACAATCGTGCGTGGGTGCGGCGACGCAAGGAGGGCGGAGTAGATGCCCCCGAGCGCACCCGCGCCAGTCACGGCATCCGGCACGACCTGCAGGGAGTCGCCCCCCCTCGGCCCTCCGCGGCTGGACACGATGAAGACCGGATCGGCTATCCTGCGCAGCAGCGCAAGCTGCCGGTCGATGATGCGCGAGGGCCCCACCCGCAGCGCCGACTTGTCGGCGCCGGTCATTCTTCGTGCCTCCCCGCCGGCGAGGATCGCGGCGGCAATCGGCAAGGCATCGGTCTGCCGGCTCATGATGAACCAGACGATACCAGACCTGGAGAGAGGGGATTTGAGGTTGACCCGGCGGCACCGGCCTGGCGGGGTTCACCGTGAGTGAACTGCGCATCGGCCGCTTCCTGCTGGCAGGTCTGCACCAGGCCATCGCGGAGCTGTTGCCGGACCGGCTCGAATTCTACGAAAGCTGGCTCAGTGTGACCGGGCTGCGCGAGGGGACGATCGGGATTGCCCCGTTGATGGCGGCCCTGAGCTTCCTGCGCATGGAAGGGGAGATGTACTCCAGGGTGACCACGCGGGCCGGAGAGTATGCGGCCGAATGGACCGTGAACGGACTCCCGTCGCTCCAGAAGCGGCTGATTGTCGCACTGCCTGTCAGGATGCGCGCCCGGCTGGCACTCCGAACGGTGCGCCAGCTGGTGAATGCTGCGTACTCGGAATCCCGGGCGATCGTCCGGTTGCACAAGGATGCCAGCGCGTCGGTCGACCTGCGCGGCTCCCCCTTCTGCCGGGTCCGCGACGCGTCCCCGCGTCCGCTGTGTGATTTCTACGCGGCGGCAATCGCACGCGTGCTGCAGCGCTTTCATGTGCCGGCCGACCTGCACGTCGACAGCTGCCGGGCGGCCAGTCGTGGTGAAGGCTGTCTGTTGTCCGTGATGGTCAGGGTGCTCCCCGAGGGGGAGCCGGCGCCCGCCCCGTGAAATCGTAAGAACGATGATGCGTTTTTGTCTCCCCCTTGTCGTGCTGGTTGCAGTTCTTCTGCCCGCGACCGCGGGCGCGCAGACCTCGACCCGGATCCTCGTGCTGCCGTTCGAGGCGGCACCGCGCGAATCACGTGCTGTCTGGCTCCGCGAGGCCGCCGCCATTCTGGTCGGTGACGAACTGACTGCCCGCGGTGTGCCGGCGATCGGCCGGGTGGAGCGGGTCCGCGCCTACGACCAGCTGAACCTCCCGGTTTCAGCCTCCCTCAGCCGCGCGACGGTCATCAAGGTGGGCCAGATCCTCGGCGCCTCGGAGGTGATCGGGGGCTCGTACCGGCTCGAAGACGATGACCTGATCGTGGAGGCTCACCGCATCCGGATCGATACGGGGCGCCTGCAGCCGCACGTTGCAGAACGCGGTCCGCTCAAGGAGATGTTCGCGGTGTTCGACAGGTTGGCCGGGCGTCTCGCCTCCGGTGCACCGCGCCGGCCGGAGGTGCCGGCGCCGCCGCCGCTCGGGCCGTTCGAGAACTACGTGAAAGGACTGCTGGCCGAGAGCGTCGCCGCCCAGGCCACGTTCCTCGAGACCGCCATCAGGGATCATCCGGGGTTCGACCGTGCGAGGCTGGCCCTGTGGGAGGTGCGTCACGAGCAGGCCGACCACGCCGCGGCGCTCGCGGCGGTGGCGCCGGTGAAGGGAGAGTCCCCCGGCGCCCGGCGCGCGCGGCTCCGCGCAGGCGTGTCGATGCTCGAAGCGAGGGATTACGCTGGCGCGGCCGCGACGTTCACCGCGCTGCTCGATCCCGCGCTGCTGCAGACGACCAAGCCGGCCCTCCCCGAAGTCGCCCCGATCCTGAACAATCTGGGGATCGTGCAGCTGCGGCGCGGCGCGGCCGCGGATGAGGGAGGGGCCACCTACTACCTCACCCGGGCGACGGATGCCGACCCGGCCGACGCCGACTACGCGTTCAACCTGGGCTACGCCTACCTGCTGGAGCGGAACTTCAAGGCAGCGCTCTACTGGCTCCGCGAGGCGGTCAGGCGCGACGTGGCAGATGCCGACGCTCACTACCTTCTGGCAATTGCGTTGCAAGCTACCGGAAACGGGATTGAAGCGGGCCGGGAGCGCGAGCTTGCGGGGCAGCTCTCTTCGCGCTACGAAGGGGCAGACCCGGCGGCCGGCGGCCGGGGAGGGGTGCCGGCGGGGCTCGAGCGCCTTCGCCTCGATCTCGATGGCCCCTCAGCTGCACGACCGGACCCCATAATGGGAATCTCGGTGCAGCGTGAACAGCGCGATCTGGCCTCGTTCCACCTCGAAAGGGGACGGGCGCTCTTCGAGCGCGAACAGGACCGCGAGGCCATGGCCGAACTACGCCGCGTAGTCTATCTGTCACCATACGAGGCCTCGGCGCACGTGCTGATCGGCACGATTCACCTGCGGGCCGGACGCCCGGCCGATGCCATCGACGCGCTGAAGATTGCCGTCTGGAGTGAAGAGACAGCGGGCGGGCGGGTGGCGCTGGCCTCGGCTCATCTGTCGATGAAGAACCTAAAGGCGGCGCGCGAGGAGTTGGAGCGGGCGCTGGAGCTCGACCCGGCCTCGGACGAGGCAAAACGGCTGCTCGAGACGCTCAAGTGAACAGAAACAGGACCATGGCCGACTCACGATCCACCATCCGCAGACGCCGCGCGGGCAGGGCGACCGCGGGGCTTGCTGCCTTGCTGCTGACGATCGCCGGCATCGGGCTCTTCGAGGCCGCGGAGACCCCCGCCCGGCCGGTCGTGACGGCGGAGATCGACGGGATCATCCATCCCATCGCGGTGCAGTACGTGCAGCGCGTGATCGAGCGTGCCGATGCGCAGAACGCCGCGCTGGTCGTCTTCGTGCTCCGCACACCGGGGGGGCTCGTGGATTCCACGCGCGACATCAACAACGCCATCATCGAGGCGAGAACCCCTGTCGCCATCTTCGTGGGCCCCTCGGGGAATCGGGCCGCGTCAGCAGGGTTCCTCATCACCGTGGCAGCCGACATCGCCGCCATGGCCCCGGGCACCCACATCGGCGCCGCGCACCCGGTGGCGGGGAACAACGAGCGTGTCGACGAGACGATGGCCAAGAAGATGGCGTCCGACGTTGCGGGGTACGCACGGACCATCGCCGCGCAGCGGAAGCGCAATGTCGACCTCGTCGAGCAGGCGGTAATGGACAGCCGGTCCTATACGGAGAAGGAGGCCATCGAGGCGAGCCCGCCCCTGATCGACATCATCGCGTCGGACATTCCGGATCTGCTGAAGCAGCTCGACGGGCGGACCGTCACCCGGTTCGACGGCCGGACCGAGACGCTGAGTACGGCCGGCGCGGCGCTGCAGCACATAGAGATGACCCGCGCCCAGCAGATCCTGAGCACCCTCGCGCACCCGCAGATAGCGTACCTGCTGCTCACGCTCGGCATGCTGGGCCTGACGGTGGAGTTCTGGAACCCCGGCGCAATCTTCCCGGGGGTCGCCGGCGGCATCTGCCTGCTGCTGGCATTTTTCGCGTTCCAGGTGCTGCCGGTGAACTACGCCGGGCTCGCCCTGATCGTCTTCGGCCTCATTCTGCTGGTGCTGGAGCTGGTCGTGACCAGCTTCGGGGTGCTCGCCGTCGGCGGTCTCCTGAGCCTGCTCCTCGGGTCGATGATGCTGTTCGACTCCCCCCTGCCCGAACTGCAGCTGGGGCTCGGCTTCATCGTCCCTGTCACCCTTGCGACAGCGGCCATCATCCTGTTCCTGGTGCGCCTCGGCCTGCAGGCGCAGCGGGCGCCCTCGGTGACCGGGGAGTCCGGCATGATCGGGATGACCGCACGTGCCTTGACGGCCATTCAGCCGGGCGGGGAAGGGCGCGTCGGCACCCGCGGCGAGATCTGGACCGCGACTGCGACGGTGCCGATCGGCGAAGGTGATACTGTTCGCGTGACCGCTATCGAGGGACTGCTGCTCACGGTTGCGCCGGAGACCCGTATCCGCGGCTGAGCGGTCGCAGCCACTTTCTTGGAGGCACACACGTGGAGATTTCCCCCTTCCTGATCCTCATCGCCGCGCCGGTGCTCTACTTCCTCATGGCGGTGAAGGTGCTCAACGAGTACGAGCGCGGGGTCGTGTTCAGGCTCGGCAAGCTGCTCCCGCAGGCGAAGGGGCCAGGCGTGATCTTCGTCTTTCCGCCAATCGATCGGATGGTGCGCGTCAGCCTGCGGACGATCGTCATGGACGTGCCTCCGCAGGACGTCATCACTCGGGACAACGTCTCGGTGAAGGTGAACGCGGTCGTCTACTTCCGCGTCATGGACCCGCGACGGGCGATCGTCGAGGTGGAGAGCTATCACTACGCCACGTCACAGCTCGCGCAGACCACCCTGCGGAGCGTGCTCGGACAGGTGGAGCTCGACGGCCTGCTGTCGGAGCGCGACCGCTTGAACCACGACCTCCAGCACATCCTCGATCAGCAGACGGATCCGTGGGGCGTCAAGGTCTCCAACGTGGAGGTGAAGCACGTGGATCTTCCGCCGGACATGCAGCGCGCGATGGCACGCCAGGCTGAAGCCGAGCGCGAGAAGCGTGCTAAAATCATCCACGCCGAAGGGGAGCTGCAGGCCTCGGAAAAACTGAGTCAGGCGGCCGCCGTCATCGCAACCGAGCCGGTCGCCGTCACGCTGCGCTACCTGCAGACGCTGACAGAGATCGCCTCGGACAAGAACTCGACCATCATCTTCCCGCTGCCCATCGAGCTGCTCAACATGCTCGGCGTACGGCGTGGAGATTCCGCCTGAGTGGTGAATCGGGCCACAGCTGCCGATAAGCCAGTCAGGACCCTATAGCCGGCGAGGGCAGCTGTGCCTGATGTAACCCAAGATTTCACCGACGACGGATTTCACGAGATCCA
>Ga0183260_10001195_pt1 | contig 21947 bp, 19 predicted proteins | sample AntDrymUQ4972206_2_FD_129768 | JGI IMG/M metagenome (GOLD analysis project Ga0183260, IMG submission 129768) | Polar desert sand microbial communities from Dry Valleys, Antarctica - metaG UQ497 (22.06) (version 2) (version 2) | ecosystem: Environmental > Terrestrial > Soil > Desert | place...
AAAACTTCTTGCTTCTTTAGCTGACAATGCTTCAAGCCTTCTAATGGAAGGCTTTTTTTATAGAAAATTTTTCAATTCACTCAGTGCATGTATGGTATAAGTAGGGTGAATATTTTGTATTGCCTTATTATAATTTACATGTACCTGATCCATACCTACACCCATTGCACCTGCAATATCTACATCGAGGGTATCGCCGATCATAATGCTTTGTTGCACCTCTGCACCGGTAACGTGTAAAGCATATTCAAAAATTTCTTTCTGTGGTTTCAAACTGTTACTGCCTTCTGATGTGATTACCTTTTCGAAATAGTGCGATAGACCACTATTATTCAATTTGCTGTGTTGTGTATTTTCAAATCCATTGGTGATCAGGTGGAGTTGATACCCTTTGTTTTTTAAATAATCCAATACTTCTTTTGTATCGGGAAATAACAATGTGCGTGTAGGCAGCAATTGCAAAAAAAGGTCACCCAATTCCTTTGCCAACACTTCATCTGCTATACGAAAGTCGAGTAGTGTAAGCCACATTCTTTTTATCCGTAATTCATCATGCCTGATCTGTCCTTTGCGGTAGCGTTCCCAAAGTTTTTCATTGTGCTGCAAATAATTTTTATGAAAAAGTTCAAAATCATGAACACCTTTATCATGAAGTTGTTTATCTAAATGCAGCACCTCTAATGTTGCACGGGCATTGGCATCAAAATCCCAGAGCGTATGGTCGAGATCGAAGAAGAGGTGCTTATACTTCATTATACAAGGCAAACTTAATTAGCTTTGACTGCATGCTGAGAAAAATCCTGAACAAATAAATTGTTCATTTAGATTTTTTTTATTTGGATAAAAATGCTTTTATGAATGTAGTGATCACAGGTGCTTCGCGGGGTATTGGTTTGGCGGTTGCAAAAAACTTTGCAGTGCATGGATATGATCTCATCCTGACTGCACGTAATCATAAAACATTACAACAAACAGTAGAGGAGCTGCAAGTTTCATTTCCTGACATCACTATTGATGCAAAGGCATTTGACCTTGGAGATAATGAACAAGCGAAATTATTTGGCGTATGGGTTGGGAACACTGCAAATAAAATAGATATCCTCGTAAATAATGCGGGCACATTTACACCCGGCAGTGTTTGGAACGAACCTGCAGGTGCGCTTGAAGAAATGTTGTCTGTTAATTTATTCAGCGCTTACCATGTTACCCGTGCACTACTTCCGAAAATGATGTCGCAGAAAAGAGGTCACATTTTTACTATTTGTTCTATTGCTGCTCTTTCTGCATATCCCAACGGTGGTGCATACAGTATTTCAAAATTTGCATTGCTGGGTTTTACAAAAAACCTACGTGCAGAAATGAAAGAGCACAACATAAAAGTAACCGCAGTGATCCCAGGGGCGGTGTACACTGATTCGTGGAAAGGTCATGTAGCACCTGAACGTATTATGGAAGCTGACGATATTGCACAGTTAATTTATACCGCAAGTACTTTATCACCGCAGGCAACAGTTGAGGAAATAGTGATCAGGCCGCAGTTGGGAGATTTGTAGCCCCCTGTCCCCTCCGAAAGAGTCCGGAGTCCTTCGGACCGGTGGGGGAACATAGATTTAATTTTTCCTATTTGTTTCATTTAATATTTTAGAATTAAAATGTGAAAACAACACAAAGAATTTCAAGATAGCAAAGGTGCTAATGAGAGTTTCTGCTGTATTTCTTTGCATTGCTTTGTATTTTCTTTGAGGACTTTGCGTTAAAAAGTATTTTCTGCATATGCCTATGAGTCGCTACTGATTGCTGTGCCTTTGGAATACATTGCGCTTCGGATTATAATTTTAAGAATGCACAATGCTGCATAGAATTACAATGGGTACAAGAGTGCGACGTCCGCCCGTGCCGGTACGGACGGGCAACTAAAGCTTAATAGTAGTAGTAATGATGGCAAAATAAAATAACAGAATTCTTTAAGATAACCTAAGTGCCCTCACAGGGGACTGGGGCTTTCCGCATACTTATAACCTACACCTCTCACAGAATGAAAGTATTTGGGATTGCGGCTATCCTGCTCAAAGTACTTCCGGAAATTAAGTATGAAATTGTCAATAGTACGGGTGGTAGGGTAAACATTATATCCCCAAACGGATTGCAGGATCTTTTCGCGAGGCACTACTTCATTTTTATTTTCAATCAATAGCTTCAAAAGCATGGCTTCTTTTTTACTGAGTTCTATTTTTTCGCCATTAGCAGTGGTTGCTCCCTGTGCTTTGAAATTAATAGTATGTCCTCCGAAAGTATAGGTGTCGCTTATGGTGGATCTATTTTGTAGTTTGTTGTTTTTATGTACAAGCTTTTGTACCCGCAACAATAATTCTTCAAGATTAAAAGGCTTGGTAAGATAATCGTCTGCACCTTTTTTTAATCCCAATACCCGGTCTTCGCTATTGTTTTTTGCACTAAGTATTAAAATAGGAACGTCGTTATTAGCTATGCGTATATTTTGTGTAACACTGATTCCGTCTATCTCGGGCAACATAATGTCCATGATGATCAGGTCAAAATATTCATTGTCCACAGCTTTCATAGCAGCAGAACCATCGTAAGCCGAAGTGATGTTATAACCCTCCAACTCCAGGTTCAGTTTGAGTGTTTCATGAAGATTTTCCTCATCTTCCACTAATAATATGGATGGCTTTGATGCTTGCGTCATTACATTTATTTTACCGGAAAGCTTATCGTAAAGGTACTGCCCTGCGGCAGATTATCAGACAGCACAATAGATCCGTTGTGTGCCTTCACTATTTTTTTACAGATATATAATCCCAATCCAGTTCCTTTGGTTTTGCGTACTTGTTCGTTCCCTACTCGGTAAAACTTTTGGAAGACTTTTCTTTTTTCCTCATTATGAATACCAATTCCTTCATCTGTTACCGCAAGTTTTATTTTGTTATTCATTTTTACAAGTTCGCAATATACCGGGCTCTCACGTGGTGCATATTTATTTGCATTCTCGAGCAGGTTGCTTATCAATAATTTCAGGAGAAGCTCATCTCCTGCGAAATCAATTAAATCTTCTATTTCCGCATGTACCGTTTTCGATGGATACCTGTTTTTAAAATTATTGATAGAATCAATCATCAAACTGGAAAGATCGAGATCTTCTTTTGATGTGGTATAATTCAATCCATCCAGTTGTGTAGTGATTAAAATATTATTGATAAGAACATCAAGCCTCCTGGTCTCCTCGAGGGTCATATTCATCAGCTTTTTTTGTTTTTCTTCATCAAGATGATGTTTTTGTAAAGTTTCAAGATTGAGTTGAGCTACAGATATAGGAGTTTTCAATTCATGGGTAATAGCCATTAAAAAATTCTGATGCTGTTGCTGGAGTTGAAATTGCCTGCGAACGAGCCTGTATATATAGACTGCACCAAAAATGACAAGAATTAAAAAAGCAATTCCTTCGGTGATATGTTTAATGCTGTTTCGCCGCCGTGCATTGTCTAGTGATTTCAGGTTTTGTTGCACAGCACTGCCACTTACAGATTGTGATTTTTTTAGATTATGAATTACAGTGTTTTGCTGTTCCAGTGAAATGAGCCACCAAAGAAGTGCTGCCACGATGTATAAAAGCAAGACCCAAAATATGATGGTAGCTATGCGGAGTTGTTTTCTATTTTGGTCATGCATGTTACCTGGATTTTTTTTCAATCCGCAAACCAATGTTCATAAAATGTTCTAAAGGGTCTTCACGCATAATATGCTCAATGGAAAAAGTATAAGTGCCGGTTTTCTTAAATAAAAAATTTCTATTCAATGGAGTGAGTGCAATGCGATGCTCATAGATATCGTCCAATCCTGTACCAAGCCAGCCTTTTTCATTTGTAGCCAGGGGTAATTCATATTCAGCGGAAGAAACAGTGGAATCGGGTGAAGATGTACGCATCCTGATCCAGATGTTGTTGTAATTATATTTATTAGTATGGCGGACGATTAGGAATAATTGATAAGCGGATGTTGTATCCGTGATGCTAAATTTAAACACGGGTTTGTAAGTTCCTTTCCATTGATGACCTGGTATAGGAACTACTTTTTCAAACAGGTCTATCTTATTGCATGACTGAAGGGATAAGATAAGTAGTAAGGTGAAAAAAAAATTACATAGAGTACGAAATATGGAACATTTACTTCCTTTCAAAATTGATGAATTTGTTACAAAATTATGGCTGTCTTTTTTTCTAATCAAAGCACATTAAGCACCTGCTCTTTTGCTTTTTCCAATTCATCCTTCATCAGCACTACATTTTTTTGAATCGCAGCATCATAAGCTTTAGCGCCCGTTGTATTGATCTCTCTACCTATCTCCTGGAGAATGAATGAGAGTTTTTTTCCTTTAGATTCTTCTTCTTCATTCAGTATCGTATCAAAATATTCGCAATGATTTTTTAAACGCACCTGTTCTTCAGTGATGTCTATTTTTTCAATGTAATAGATCAGTTCCTGCTCCAGTCGGTTTCCGTCATAATTTTCTTTTCCTACATTTTCCTCCAGCAATTTTGCAATGCCTTCCCTCATCTTTACTTTGCGATTGGGTTCCAAAGACATTACATTTTGCTGTTGCGCTACTATATTATTGATGCGTAATATTAATTCCTGTTTCAAAGATTTGCCTTCCTGCTCTCTGTGTGCATTCAGGTTATCAATTGCTTGTGCTAAAGCCATTTTGAATTGTGACCACTCTTCATCTGTAAGTGTGTCGCTGCTCGGTGTGATCACTTCAGGAAGTTTTAAGATGGTGCTGAGCAGATCAGTAGTTTTTAAGTTTAATTCTGAAGCTAGTAGTACAAGAGGCTTGTAGTAAGCTTTCGCAAGATCAGTATTGATGGTAATAGGTTTTGCATTTCCTGTTTCTTTCAGGTTGATGGCACAATCAATAGACCCTCTCACCAGACCTTCGGATAAAACTTTACGGATATCGAATTCAAATGGTTTTAGGAAAGCAGGCATTTTTAAATTCAGCTCAAATTGTTTTCCGTTCAGAGATTTTATATCAATTAAAAATGTTTTATCACCTACTGATTGTTCTGCTCTTCCAAATCCTGTCATTGATTTTAACATGCAAACTATATTAGATTGGAGTAAAGGTATTTGAATTATGTTCGCAAACATGCATGAACACTGCATTTGAAAACAAAAGTCCCCCGATTGCTCGGGGGACTAATATGTAGATGGGTTAGTAAGTACTGGAAATAAAAATTTCCTATCACAATATTAAAAACTTTTTTCGCTAAGTAAAAAATTTTATGAACAAATTTATTCACATTTTTAATAACATATTTTCTTGCTTCTTCTAAAAAGACCATACGATTACAAACTTTTTTGTCAATCATTTTCATTTTACATTCTTTATTAAGAAAATAGTGTTCAAACTTCAAAAGCTTTTTTACTCCAAATTATGCAGAACACATGCAATGAATTTTAATGATTCAACGCTTACTCGAGCTTGTTATCTTTATATAAATATTTATGTATGCGCTTTGAAAACCCTGTGTCCATTAAAGAAATAGCTGAGATCATTGGCGGAAAAATTATTGGTAATGCAAATGGAATGGCTTCAGGCATCAATGAAATTCATAAAGTGGAAAAGGGCGATCTTGTATTTGTTGATCATCCAAAGTATTATAAAAAATGTATTGGCTCTGCAGCCGATTTTATTATCATCAATCAGCGGGAAGATTTTCCCGCACACAAAGCTTTATTATTAGTAGATGAGCCATTTGAAGCCTATCAAAAAATAGTTCAGCATTTTCGTCCCTTTCTGCCTTCAATGAAATCTATAAGTACAACTGCTACGATAGGTGAAGGAACAGTAGTAATGCCGGGTACGTATATTGGTAATGGCGTGCAGATTGGGAATGGTTGTATCATTCACCCCAATGTAGTGATACTTGATCACTGCATTATAGGCGACCATTGCATTATACAGGCAGGCACAGTAATAGGTTGTGATGCTTTTTATTATCATAAAAAAAAGGAACGGGAGATACACTATAAAAGAATGTTGAGTTGTGGCCGTGTAGTACTAGGGAATGCTGTGGAGATAGGAGCAGGCTGTACTATAGACCGGGGAGTAAGTGGAGATACTATAATAGGTGCAGGCACCAAAATAGATAACCTGGTACATATCGGGCATGATACGGTAGTTGGAAAAAATTGTTTGTTTGCTGCCCAGGTAGGAATTGCAGGTGCAACTATTATTGAGGATGATGTAATTCTTTGGGGACAAGTAGGTGTGAGTAAAACACTTACCATTGGCAGAGGTGCAGAGGTGTTTGCTCAAAGTGGTGTACCTGGAAATCTGGAAGGAGGTAAAAAATATTTTGGATCACCGATACAGGAGGCTGCAGTAAAAATGAAAGAGCTGGTTTGGATAAAACGAATCCCTGAGATCTGGAAAAAGTTAAAAGGGAATGAAAAATGATAAGCAAAAGGTACCCTTCTAAATGCTAAGTCTGAGAACGTTTTTAAAAGCTCGAATTCGGTAGCACATAATCATAAGGTAGTTGATCGCCCAGGTTTTTCCAACTCCAATATCCCTGATTTATCCAACTGCGCTGATCAATGAAAAAGCCGTTTGGTTTAATAATGATTGCTTCTGAAAGGTCAACATAAGAAATCTGGACAGGCACATCTTTGGGAAATTCCATTTGCTTCAGGTATTCTTTATCAGGTTTTTGTTTTCTGTAAGTAATGCTGGCTTTTGCAGGAAACCATAGTTCTACATCGCCTGTGCTATCGTCTGCTATAAAATACGCAGTATCGTATGGATTTGTAATCCGGTTAAATTTATTTTTATTTTTTGAGGAAAGCAGATCTACTTCGAACCCTTCTTCCTTTAAGGTACTGTCGTAATACGAACGTAGGAAATGCAATCTTGATCCCACATAAACCTGTTGCCTTGTATTATTCCATTTCTGCTGCTGCAATGAATCGCCTTCCATTTGTGCATAGAAACAATTGCCGCGGTAAGAGTTGATATCTGTTTTGTAATAGTAAATAAATGAATCTAATGAATATTGGAGCTGATAACCAAGCGCATGATTACTGATGCGCAAAGGTTCTGTTGCAAGCACTTTTAATTTGTCACTCTTTTTGTAATAATAAAATTTCAGCACTTCCGGATTTTCCAGTTTGGCAAGCATAGCAGTAGGTGTGGCGCCAAGAAAATTATCCAAAAAGAAATCACCATATTTCTCCCAACCGTCAAGTACTTCATTGCTGCTTCTTACTACGACCTCGCTCAGACTTTTATCTTCTTTTTTCAATTCAATATTTAAAATCCGGTCTGTAGCTTCTATATTGATGCGTTCACTCACATAGCCTGTAAACGATACCACTAATTCATAACCTCCTTTGTTCAGCACTAATTTGAATGTGCCATCTGCTTTGGTGACTACACCTGCTGTAGTATTCTGTGCAAATACAGATGCGCCTTCAAGCGGTGATTTGGTTTCCGCATCTGTTATGGTGCCTGAGATGACACCTTGTGCAAAGGCACATGTAGATAAAAATACAATTGCTATCAGAAAAAAAATACGAAGCATTTTCATAAGATTTATACTAAGATAAATAGTTCATAGAATGGAAGGAAGAGCGCAGTGAGGATTTAACAATTGATATTTTGAGGATCTGTTTTAGTGTGTATGCGAAATTCTTTACCCTTGTGTTTACATGAGGTTGATTCACCAGACACTGGTTTTATTCGTTGTATAGATTTAGTCATATTCAGAGACATTTTTAAAATGCTCTTTTATATTTAGTTAGTGTTTGCATTTTAGCTGTAAATAATAAATAACAAAACAATGAAGGATAATCTATATGGAAAAAGAGATGGCTTACACTTTTAAATAACCTTGCCTCACTGCATCAATGTACTGTGAACAGGCATTCTGGATGACATGTTGCAAAGGAGTAAATTTAAAATCGGGTGATACTTTTAAGAGGGCAGTATTATCGAATCGTGTACTGGAATGCGCTACTCTTGCCGATTCTTTAGTAAGCAATGGTTTACCTTCTGAAAAAAAGTATTTCCATTTTTCCATTCGCCATGCCAGTTCACCCATGAAGGGAGTTGCTTTTCTGTAAGGTTTCTTTTTGCCAAAGCCATCAGCCATACAATTCATTAATTCCCGGAAGCTCCAGTTTTCACTATTGACAATAAATCTTTTTTCATTGAGTTGGGATTGCAGCATTTGAACTGTTATCTCTGCTACGTCTGCTACACCTACAAAGCCGTTGACACCTTCTGTGTACCATGGGAATTCTTTGTAAGCATTTTTAAATAATGCAGGGCTTGATTTATTCCAGTCACCAAATCCTAAGATTGTACTGGGATTTAAAATCACACCTTCGAGACCTTCGCCAAAGCCCCGCCAGACTTCCATTTCAGCCTGATGCTTTGAGACGGCATAATGTGTATGGTTTCCCGATTCGTTCCATGCTCTGTTCTCTGATACGATTTCTGTGTTTTTCGTCCTGCCTAGTGCAGCTACTGAACTGATATGTATGAAGCGGGAAATATTATTTTCAATGGCTGCGTTAACTATGTTTTTTGTGCCTTCCACATTTACTTTATACATTTTACTTCGTTCAGAAGCACTAAATGATACTAGAGCAGCAGAATGGATAATGCCGGCACAATCTTTCAGCGCTTCTTCTATGATGACCGTATCCAGGATATCTCCTTCCACCCATTGTACATGCTCCGATATGAAAGAAGGAATAAAAAATGGAAGTTTTTTTGAGCGGTAAAGCGCTTTTACAGGAATGTTTTTTTCAACAAGTTTTTGAATAATATTAGCACCCAAAAAACCACTTCCACCTGTAATAAAAATTTTACCGGATACAGTTGTAGGGAACTTTTCTATAGGATCAGATATTTCTGTTTCACTTTCCTCCATTTATTTCTTATTGTACTATGCAGCTAATATATTCAGATCAAATCGCAAGTAATAAAGATTAATATGCATAATAACCCTTGCTTGTTTTTTTACCGAGTTCTCCCGTTTTTACTTTCTCTTCCTGGATAGGTGAGGGCTTTAATCTTTCCGGCTTGTTCAGTTGCTCATATACCGAACAGCTCACAGCGTAATTAATATCGTTGCCTATGAGGTCCATTAGTTTAAAGGGTCCCATTTTAAAACCTTTGCTTTGGAGCAGGCCATCAATGGCGTCTAAAGGAATTCCTTCTTCAGCCAAACACAATGATTCAATATAAAAAGGACGGGCAACCCGGTTGACAATAAAACCAGGAGCATCTTTACAGGCAACCGGTGTTTTACCTAAGCTTTTTATAAATGCATCTAATTTTGTCATTACCTCTTCACTTGTTTTTTCACCTCGTACTATCTCTACTAGTTTCATAAGCGGCGCCGGATTGAAAAAATGTATGCCTGCTACCCGGGTTGGGTTTTTAATTGTATTTGCTAAAGCTGTAATAGACAACGATGATGTGTTGGAAGCAAATATGGTTTCAACAGTATTGATTAAACTCAACTGCTTAAACAACTCCGTTTTTATTTCCGGTTTCTCAACAATAGCTTCAATTACCACTTCGGCTACACAGTCAAGTATTTCATTGGTAAAATAGATTCGTTGTATTATCTCTTCTTTCAATGATGCTGTAAGCTTTCCCTTTTCTATCAACATATCCAGATTTTTGAGAATCAGGGTCTGCGCTTTGTCTATGACTTCATTATTCAATTCATACAATAATGTTTTATAACCTGCACTTGCTATTACCTGTGCAATGCCGCTTCCCATAGTGCCAGCACCGCACACACATACTGTTTGAATTGTTGATTCCATTAGAAGGGCAAAATTAATCCATGTGATCAAGTTTTGTATAATTATAGCATTCGGGGATTAAAAAATTACCTTTGTTATATAATATGCCATTATGAAAAAAAAGGATATGGTTTTAGCAGCTTTGGGTATAGCATCTGTTTCTATATTTCTGTTGCTGGTTCTTGATAAAAAAGACAATAAACACCCCGCACCACCAAAGGGAGCGCCTCAACTTGATATAAAAAATCCAGGTAATCAGGATGAATTTCCGAATGCGCCATTGGAGTCGGAGATTGGATAGTAATAAAAAATATTTCTCCTCTTGTTCACTCACGCCACCTGTTGACTGAATGAAAATCTGTCACAAATTGTTGCTCTAAAAACTTTGTCTAAAAAAATATATTTTACACCGCACTCATAAACTGCCTCAAAAAACGAATATCATTTTCGCTGAAAAGGCGGAGGTCATTGATTTGGTACCGCAACATAGTAATACGTTCTATTCCCATTCCGAAAGCATAACCTGTATATTTTTCAGGATCAATATTACAGTTTTCCAACACCTTTGGGTGCACCATACCACAACCCAAAATCTCTACCCAACCCGTTTGTTTGCACACCCTGCAGCCGCTGCCACCACATATAAAACAACTGACATCCATTTCCGCACTTGGTTCTGTGAAAGGGAAATAAGATGGTCGGAAACGCAGCTTAACATCTTTACCAAATAGTTCCTTTACAAAAAAATAGAGCGTTTGTTTGAGGTCGGCAAAGGAAACATTTTCATCTATATATAAGCCTTCTACCTGGTGAAAAAAACAATGAGCCCTTGCACTTATAGTCTCATTGCGATACACACGGCCGGGACAAATAATGCGAATCGGTAATTTGCCTTTCTGCATCTCCCTGATCTGTACATTGCTGGTATGCGTTCTTAATAACCAGTCTGCACCAGTTTCGGGGTGCTGCACATAAAAGGTATCCTGCATGTCGCGGGCAGGGTGATCTTCGGGCATATTAAGGGCAGTGAAATTATGCCAGTCGTCCTCTATTTCAGGCCCATCAGCTACAGCGAACCCAAGCCTTTGAAATATATTAATGATTCGATTCCGTACCACACTTATCGGATGGCGGGAACCAAACTCGATCGGGTCACCGGGTAGTGTAAGATCTATAGCATCAGTAGCAGATGTTACCGGCTCTGATATCTTTTGTTTTGCTTCGGCATATTTGTTTTCTGTAAATGCTTTGAAATCGTTTAATACCTGTCCGAACTCTTTTTTATTTTCGGCAGGAATGTTTTTCATTTCACCAAACAGAGATTTTACATCGCCCTTTGTTCCTATATACCGGATACGGAACTCTTCCAATTCCGAAACGGATGTAAGAGGGAAAGTATCAATTTCTTTCCTCAGGTCTTCTATTCGTGCTAAAATCTCCTGCATGGCGGCAAAGATAAATGGGAAGCGATTAAATAGATTTGTGCTAAGCAAAATACAAAATGTTGGTGCGTTGTTTATCTTGCAGCAATGTCTGATTATTTGCATATTGAAGATTTTCTTGAACCGCTGAGTAAAAAAATTATTTCCGGTGATGCCGGATATAAAAATGGACAAGTAGGTAATGTAATATCAATGTATGAAGAACATTTTCCCGACCTGGATGATGTACAATTGGTGATCGTAGGTTGTGGTGAACGCAGAGGCGCAGGACAAAAAAAAATAAGCCACGGGCCTGATGAAATACGAAAAGATTTTTACGATTTATTTTACTGGCATACAGAAGTAAAGCTGGCTGACATTGGAAATATCAGAACAGGGGATAGTATAACAGATACTTATGCAGCCCTTAAAATTGTGCTGAAAGAATTAATGAAAATCGGTAAGCTGGTTGTGATATTAGGGGGGTCTCAAGATCTAACCCTGGCTCAATACTATGCTTTTGCAGAAGATAAAAAAACAATCCATGCGGCATGTATAGATTCCCGTATTGATATAGACATTGATTCTCCTTTGCGCAGCAATAATTTTTTAATAGAATTGCTTACAGCAGAACCTAATTATCTCAGCCATTACAATCACCTTGCATTTCAAAGTTATTTTGTGCATCCGCGTATGCTTGAAACCATGGATAAGCTGCGATTCGATTGCTTTCGGCTAGGTATTGTAAAAGAGAAGCTGGAAGAAATGGAACCTGTAATCCGAAATTGCCAGATTATGACATTTGACATAGCAGCATTTGCCCATGCTTATGCACCATCTGATGGGGCATCTCCCAATGGACTAACAGGCGAGGAGGCTTGCACCCTGCTTCAGTTTGCAGGCATGAGCCCGAATATGCAGACGGTTGGCATTTATGGATACCAACCTGAGCATGATACAGATAACTTAACCGCTAAACAAGTAAGCCAAATGCTATGGTACCTTGTAGATGGAAAGTTTAAAGGTGCCAGGGAATTTTCTTTAAATGAAAGAACATTTTTCAATGAGTATCATACAGCATTTGCAGAAGCAGATACGATTTTTTTACAAAGCAAAAAAACCGGCCGCTGGTGGATGCAGTTACCCAATAAAAGTTTTATTGCCTGTTCGCACCGCGATTATATCACGGCAAGTAATAACGAGTTACCTGAAAGATGGCTTCGGGCACAGGAAAGGCTTTGAGCGATGTGGCGATGTGGCGATGAAAACCTATGTGGCAATAAACTGTTGCGCATATTTTTATGTAGTTGCTTTTTTTAGAAAAAATGAATGTGGTTTAATATGCCAGTAAATCTTAGATTAAAGCTTATACTAATCTCTGTATCCTCTTACTTTCTATTGGCATGTTCTGTACAGAAAAAAATAAGTCGTTCGGCCTACAAACTTGTATTGAGCGATTCATCTTTACTTGCAGCGCATATAGGTATTACTATTTTTGATACGGAAACAAATAAATATTTGTATAACTACCAGGGAGATAAATATTTTGTACCGGCAAGCAATACAAAGATCCCGACATGTTATGCTGCAATGAAATATTTAGGTGATAGCCTTATCGGCTTGAATTATATTGAAGTGGACTCGACTCTTTTTATACAGCCCACTGCTGATCCTACTTTGTTGCATCGTGATTTCAAAATGCACCCCGTATATAATTTTCTGATAAGACAACAAAAAAAGCTTGCCTATGTAGAAGCCGATTGGCAGGCAGATGTATATGGAAGTGGCTGGGCCTGGAACGACTTTGGCGAGAGTTACATGCCGGAGCGAAGCAGCTTGCCGGTGTATGGTAACACTATTCAGTTTAGAATGATGGGGGAGGATAAAAAACTTTATCTAAAGGGTGATATTCCTTTTTTTCGTTATCAATTAAATGAAAGAGTGGAACGGGTCACCAAAAAAATTCAAATACAAAGAAGAAGGTTGGAGAACCTATTTGATGTATTTCCTTCCAACAGGGAATTTACTACCGTGCAAATACCTTTTCGTACTTATGAAAATAGCCGTGTATTAGAAGACACTTTAAAAAAAGCCTGGCTGGACAATGTATATCCACCCACACGTCTTGGTTACAAAATCATTTATTCGCACCCTACCGACTCTCTACTCAAACCCATGATGCACCAAAGTGATAATTTCTTTGCAGAGCAAACATTATTAATGGTAAGTGATGCTGTATTGGGCGTAATGAATGATGCAAAAATTATAGATACGATTTTGAAAACCGCTTTTAAAGACCTGACCCAAAAGCCACGCTGGGTGGACGGCTCAGGCCTGAGTCGCTATAACTTATTTACTCCACAAAGCTTTGTGGCTATTCTGAATAAAATGAAAAATGAATTTGGGCTGGATCGCATGAAAGAAATTTTTCCGACAGGTGGTGAAGGCACATTAAGTAGTTATTATAAAAAAGACAGCAGTTTTCTTTTTGCAAAAACCGGCACCCTTTCCGGTGTTGTTGCTTTGAGCGGCTTTCTTTATACTTCTAAAAATAAGCTCTTACTTTTTTCAGTATTAATAAATAATCACTACTCTTCCGCAACAGCCGTACGCAAGGCTGTAGAAAAGTTTTTGCAGGGGGTGAGGGAGAATTATTGATGAGAATAGGGAATAGGCAGTGAGCAATAGATAATAGGCAATGGGAAATAGTGAATAGGCAAAAGGGAATGCAATAGCTAATCAAAAACCAAAAACCATAAATCCAAAGCCTCCCTATCTTCCAAACATCTTCTCCAACTGATCTTTTTTTAATTCAAGATAAACTGGCCGGCCTGCAGGTGTGCTGTTGGGTTGTTCGGTTTTAAAAAGGTCTTCAACCAATGCCTGCATTTCACTTTGGGATAAAGAAACACCGGATTTGATGGCTTGGTGCAGTGCGACAGACCTAAGTAATATTTCACGCCTGCTCAATTTCACATCGCTGAAATGTTTGCATTGCTCCAATACCTTTTCCAGTATTTGTTTTTCATTTCCAGACTGTATATCGGCAGGTGCGCCTTGTATTACAAATGCATTTTTGCCAAACGGTTCAATTGTATAACCCAGTATCTGCAGATCCGGAATTAGGTCAGTAAGCATCACGGCATCTGCAGGCGTTAATTCAAGAGTAGTTGGAAATAAACTTCTTTGTGTAGCGATTGGTTTGTTTTTCATGGCCTGCAACAACCGTTCATAAATAATCCTTTCATGCGTCGCCTGTTGGTGTAGGAGCATAAATGCATTAGCACCAGGTACTAATATATACGTTGAAAAAAGCTGTGTAAATATTACACCTTCATTTATTTCAGGTATGGAATGAAGTGAAGTGAAACCAGCAGGCTGAGGCTGAGTATACTCCTGCACATTGGGATCAGAAGGTTTATTCCCCAATGAACTCCAGTGCTTTAGTTCGCTTCTGCTATCATCTATCTTATGCGCCTGGTTGGCTTCTGTAAAAGTTTGAAAAATAGAACCTGATGCCGCCTCGGTTTTCCTGTCTTCTGTGAAGGGTTTTTGAATGGAATCTAATCCCTGGATGGAAGCGTCAAGATCAAAATCCAAAGTAGGAGTAATGCTGAATTGTGCCAGTGCATGCTTGATGGCTGCCTGCACAAAAGCATATACAATTTTTTCATCTTCAAATTTAATCTCCTGCTTGGTAGGGTGCACGTTTACATCTATTTGTGCAGGATCAAGGTCTATAAACAAAACATACATAGGATAGCTATCCGGCGATATCATACCTTGATATGCGCTCATCACCGCATGGTTGAGATAAGCGCTTTTGATGAACCGGTTGTTTACAAAAAAATACTGATCACCCCGCGTTCGTTTTGCAGTATCAGGTTTGCCGGCAAAGCCATAAATGTTTAAATAATCTGTTTCTTCTTTTACAGCCACAAGTTTGGTGTTGTAATTATTACCGAGCAATTGCACGATGCGTAGTTTCAGGCTGCCACCTTCCAGATAAAAAATTTGCTGACCATTACTCGTAAGTGAAAAAAATACTTCGGGAAATGCAAGTGCTACACGTATAAATTCATCTACAATATGCCGCATTTCAGAAGGGTTACTTTTTAAAAAATTCCTTCTTGCCGGTACATTGAAAAAAAGATTTTTCATAGCAACGCTTGTGCCCTGAGGGGCAGCTACGGCCACTTGTTTTATCACTGTGCTGTTTTCTATCTCGATAAAAGTTCCCACTTCAGCTTCAGCCCGCCTCGTTTTTAATTCTACCTGGGCTACTGCTGCTATTGATGCTAATGCTTCACCTCTGAAACCCATAGTGCGTACATGGAAAAGGTCTTCAATATTTTTAATCTTGGAAGTGGCGTGTCGTTCAAAACACATTCTTGCATCAAGTTCACTCATGCCCCATCCATTGTCTATTACCTGAATCAGAGCTTTGCCCGCATCATTTACTATTAATTTGATCTCTTTTGCACCCGCATCCACAGCGTTCTCCAATAATTCCTTTACTGCACTGGCAGGTCTTTGGATCACCTCGCCTGCAGCTATCTGGTTGGCAATATGATCCGGAAGTAAAGAAATTCTATCAGGCTCTCTCGTCATTTGTATAAACATATATTTTTTAAACAATTAATGAGGAGAAAATTTATATAAAGACTAAAAAATATTCAATGATAAATAGGCATTCTTACTATTGGATCGGAGTCGGAACCTGTAAATATTTTTTGCGTTAATGATATTTATAGGTGCATCTAAAAATTTATAAAAACCTTATTCTTATGCTTAAGTTAATTAATCTATGCAGGGAATATTTACCCTAATTTGTGCTTTCAGAATATTATGATTATGAAGAAGCTTTTTTTGTTCGGGATACTGATCACTTTTTCTACCATTGCATTTGCACAAAAGAGTAGCGGACTTTCTGAAAAAAACTGGGTGGATAGTGTTTACAAATCGCTTTCGAAAGATGAGCGGATAGCACAGTTAATGGTTATCAGGGCACATAGCAATTTGGGTGCTGATCATATTGCAGGTGTTATTGACCTTATCAAAAAGTATAATGTCGGAGCTTTATGTTTTTTTCAGGGTGGCCCTGTGCGGCAGGCCGATCTTACTAATAGATATCAGGCCCTGGCAAAAACACCATTAATGGTAACTATTGATGGAGAGTGGGGACTGGGCATGCGCCTGGACAGCGTTATTAAATATCCATATCAGCTTACTTTAGGTGCGCTTACCGACGAAAAATTCGTGTATGAAATGGGCAGGGCCGTGGGAGCGCAAATGAAACGCATTGGCGTGCATGTGAATTACGCACCTGTAGTAGATATAAATAATAATCCCAATAATCCTGTGATTGGCTACCGTTCATTTGGTGAGGATAAATACAGGGTAGCCAAACTGGGGGTAGCATATACCAAAGGTATGCAGGAGGCAGGGATCATGGCTTGTGCAAAACACTTTCCCGGACATGGAGATACCGAGGTAGATTCTCACAACGACTTACCAGTGATCAGTAAAACTATGCGCCAACTTGATTCACTGGAATTGTATCCGTTCAAAGAACTATTCAAAGCAGGTGTAGGCAGTGTAATGATTGCACATCTTTCCATTCCTTCCATTGATAAAACTGCGAACAGGCCAACCTCACTGTCAAAGAATAATATTGATGAACTGCTTCGCGATGAATTGGACTATGAGGGTTTGACATTTACAGATGCATTGGAGATGAAAGGAGTAACTAAGTTTTTCCCTGCAGGGGAGGCTGCAGTGCAGGCCATTATTGCGGGCAACGACATGCTTTGCCTGCCGGAAAATGTACCTGCTGCTATAGCTGCTATCAAAGCAGCCGTTAAGAAAAAAAGAATAAAACAAAAAGATATTGATGTAAAAGTAAAAAGGGTATTGCATGCCAAGTATCAATTAGGATTGAACAAAGCACAGTTTGTAGAAACGAATAATTTGCTTGCCGACCTGAATGGAAGCACAGAAGAAATAAAAAAAGAAGTAGCTAAGGGTGTTGTAACTGTGCTGCGTAATGATGGTGGTTTCTTCCCCTTCACTCCTGAACAACGCATTGCTTATGTAGGTATTGGAGCTACACAAATGACAACATTTGGAAAAAGACTTGTGCAGGATTTCAAAGCAGATACATTTTTATTATCTTATAAAGAAAATGAAACAAAGGTCAATTTATTGTTGCAGCAAATCAATGCTGCAAAATATGATGCTATAATTATTGGAGTGCATGACTATAGCCTGCGACCAGCTAATAATTACAACATCAGTTCTGCTGCACTTAAATTTTGGAACGGATTACAAACTTTAAAAACAGCCACTTTTTTATTTGGAAATGTGTATGCTGCTAAAAATTTTTGTAAGTCCAATGCTCTTATTGCTATGCACCAGGATGATTGGGCATTTCAACAAGCTGCTGCCGATTTTGTAAAAGGCTCCATTTCTTCCAGGGGAATTTTACCGGTCACGGTATGTTCCATACGATATGGTTCAGGGATGGCTATGAATAATATGATGCCTGTTGGTAAAACTGCTTCGTGGATAGTGATAGATAGTATAGTCCGCGATGCAATAGCTCAAAAAACTTTTCCAGGTGCTGTAGTATTTGCTGCACAAAATGGGGTAGTAAAATATCATAAAGCATTTGGTCAATTTGAATATGATCCTTCTTCATCTACTGTTACATTGGGAAGTGTATATGACCTGGCATCAGTAACAAAGGTGTCGGCTACTACTGTATCTGTAATGAAGCTCTATGAGGAAGGCAAACTGGATCTTAATAAAAAGCTTAGCGATTACCTGCCTTGGACATCCGGTACTGATAAGGCAGATATTGTTATCAAAGATGTTCTTCTCCATCAATCCGGATTGTTTCCCTTCATTCCCTTTTATAAAGAAACACTTGATTCAGCATCACGGGCACCAAAAACTGAATTGTACCACAGCGCTATGGATACGCTTTTTACAATTCCTGTTGCCCGAAATCTTTACCTGCGAAAAGATTGGAATGATACCATGTTTCATCGCATATTGAATAGTCCTTTATCCCCCAACGGAAAATATGTATATAGTGATATTAATTTTATTTTCCTTGGTAAAATTGTAGAAACACTTAGTGGGATGACACTGGATCAGTATGCTAAAAAGAATTTTTATCAAAAATTGGGCATGACCACTACTGGTTTCAATCCTTGGAAATGGTATGGCTCAGAACGAACTGTGCCTACCGAGTCTGAAAAACATTTCAGGCAGCAAACCCTTCGGGGATATGTTCACGATGAAGGATCATCTATGTTCGGAGGAGTGTCAGGTCATGCAGGATTGTTTTCAAATGCATTCGACCTGGCTATGCTATATCAAATGCTCTTGAATGGAGGAATTCTTAATGGAGAACAATTACTCAAGCCGGAAACTATTTCTTTATTTACCAGGTATAACAGTGATATAAGCCGTCGTGGATATGGTTTTGATAAACCAGATAAAGAAAACGCTACTTTGAAAAATCCTTATCCTTCACTATTGGCCTCACCGGAATCATTTGGTCACACCGGGTTTACAGGAACATGCGTATGGGTAGATCCCAAAGCTGGCCTGGTTTTCATTTTTTTGTCGAACAGGGTAAACCCGACAAGAGACAATAGCAAACTTTCTTCGCTTAATGTTAGAAGCCGGGTGCAAGATGCCATTTATAAAGCGCTACAAGCAGAATCGAACACCGACAGTAGTGCGCATGTATACTAAGTCTTGTTTGGATCTTTACTTATATTAAGCGGGGGCCGTCTCGGTGACTGTCCCCCCTGAGGTGGCCTTTTATTTTGGGGCTGCTTTGCTCGTTGTGGTTGTTGAGTTTGATTTTGTTGAGGGTTTTGTAATCCTTGTTGTTTTTGAGGTGGAGCAAATCTTTGTTGAGGCTGATTACGTTGATCACGCACTTTCTGGTTTCTTTTTTTATCAGCTTTTTCCAGGCTTTTCAGCGTAATATGTCCCACTAGATCTACGAATTCGGATTCTAATTCTTTTTGCTTACTTGAAGTAATATCCACCGCTTCCAGTTCATCAGGAATAATATTCTGATTATTCAATGACCTAATTTTCATGACACGATCTATAGTAAGCGGGTATTGCTTATTACTGTCCTGCAATACATACCACATCAGATTTTTGAAGATATCTTTTTTTATAAGCGTAGCCGTACCTCTTGACACACGCAACATATCAGCGTTTTCAGGGAAGTCCTGCAATGCATCTAAATAAGTGTCCAATTCATAATTCAAACAGCATTTCAGACGACCACATTGGCCACTAAGCTTTGTTTGATTTATTGATAAATTCTGATACCTCGCTGCGGCGGTATTTACTGATTTGAAATCTGTAAGCCATGTGGCACAGCATAGCTCACGACCACAGCTTCCAATACCTCCAACTTTACCGGATTCCTGGCGGGCGCCGATCTGGCGCATTTCTACTTTTACTTTAAACTCTGATGCAAATATTTTAATAAGTTCCCGAAAGTCCACACGGTCTTCGGCTATATAAAAGAATGTAGCCTTTTTTCCATCAGCCTGAAACTCGATCTGGCTCATTTTCATATTCAGCTTCAATTGCCTGGCAATGGCACGGCTGCGGACAAGTGAATCTTTCTCCCTTGATTTATTTTGTTTCCATTGTTCAATATCCCTGTCTGTTGCCATGCGCAACACCCTTTTCATTTCAGAACTAAATTCATTGACACCCTTTTTTTTCATTTGCAGACGTACGATTTCTCCGGTGAGCTGTACTTCACCTACATCAAAACCGGAAACTCCCTCAAGGGTTATCATATCTCCTTTTTCAAAAAATTGAAGTGTACTGTTGCGGTAATAATCTTTCCTGCTGCCATTATTGAAACTAACTTCTATTATTCTGCAAGCCTGTTCTGCATCAGATATAGGCAAGTTAACGAGCCAATCATAAGCATTCATTCTGTTGCAGCTATTCGTGCCGCAACTTCCATTGCTTTTACATCCATTAGGTGTACCTGATCCACATGATCCACATCCCATATGCTCAATTTTAAATAGCGATTATAAAATTATTACGGAGGTATGGCTGTAGAATAGCTAAATACTCATGCCGCAGTGATGCGGGCACTATTACTGTGGATTCAAATTATGCTGAACGACCAGATAGCCTTTATTTGTAAAAAACTATGAATTTGGCCGGACCTATTTCTGTACAAGTATAATGAGTATGCTTTAACTATTGAACAATCACTCTTCACAAAACCAAATAAACCTCTGATATATATTGAGGCCCTTCATAAGGGCTTAAGCAAATATAAAAAATTTTTAATAACCAATTCTACTTCACCAATAGACGAGTGCATTCCATTCACTGTTGGGGTCGGTGATCCCGAAGTTTCGGGAAGACCCAGGCGGTATCCCGAGCTGGTTTCTCCACCAGCCAGCAACAATTGAAATGCCTCACTATACAGATACCAAACTATTGTTTTTAACGATATGAAACGTCTTAATGGTGAGTGCATGAAACAAGATCTTGGCATTCGCATTCCGCTCTATGTAATAGGCTGCCTTATCCAGTTCTTCTGATATAGCTTGTTGTTGCTCTAATGTCATGGCTTTATTGAGCCGTGGTACAAATTCGGTTTCGTTAGCAGAAAATGTGTCCAAAAAATTTGTTTCGTTTACGGGATACATTACCCTTAAACGAATAGCACATTCAAGTAAATGAGTGAAATAGCGAAGGAATTGTTTTTGATTTTCTCTTCCTAACCTTGCTATGTTTTCGATAGCTTTTACCTGCATTTGTGTTTTCCCCATCAGGGTGGCGTTTAGCCATTCCCGTAGCAAAAGGTGATAATCTTCATCTGAATGTTGCCATAGTTGTAATGCTTCCCTGTAATTTCCTGAGCTGATATTAGCGATACGTTTTGCTTCTTCAACAGATATATTACATCTTTCGATCAAAGCACCTTCAACTGAAAGAAAATTAAGGGGAGGAATTTTGATTAATTGACATCTTGATATGATAGTCGAAAGCATTTTACTTTCATTTTCAGCAACGAATAGAAAAAGAGTATCCGGTGGGGGCTCTTCTATCAACTTCAAGAGCCTGTTTCCTTCTTTACCCATGTATTCAGGCATCCACATCAACAATATTTTAAAACCACTTTCAAAGCTTTTTAAATAGAGTTTTTGAATGATAGAATTACACTCCTGTGCAGTGATATTTCCCTGTTTATTTTCCGCATTTATAAATTGAAGCCAGTCATATACATTTCCATAGGGGGTTTGTTGGATAAAGTCACGCCATTCAGAAACCCAATCGGTACTGAGAGGTTTTTCATCTCCTTTAGAAGTTTTTTTTATTACGGGGTAAGAAAAGTGTATGTCAGGATGAACAAGTCCTGCAGCCTTGCCATAAGAAGGTTGTTTTGCCATCCATTCGTCAGCTTCATCGGCTGTTCCCGGCAGCTTTTTTTCTACAGCATCTGCATCACCAAATAAAGAAGTCTCTCTATTTCTGTTTTGTCCGGGAAGCAAACTTACATACTGTGCAAAAGCAATTGCAAGCGGCAAGGGACCACTACCTTCTTTCCCTAAAAAAAGTAATGCATGACTTAAACGGTTTTGTGCCACCATTTCTACCAGGTGTTGT
>Ga0183260_10001196_pt1 | contig 21930 bp, 29 predicted proteins | sample AntDrymUQ4972206_2_FD_129768 | JGI IMG/M metagenome (GOLD analysis project Ga0183260, IMG submission 129768) | Polar desert sand microbial communities from Dry Valleys, Antarctica - metaG UQ497 (22.06) (version 2) (version 2) | ecosystem: Environmental > Terrestrial > Soil > Desert | place...
GAACTCTGCGACGACCACGTCACCGACGGTCACCGTCACGTCGCACACACCGTCGCGTCCCTCCCGGCTGCGTTCGACGGCGGTCGCGACGAGCTCGTCGCCGAGCCGGGTCGGGGCACGGAACCTGACCTCCGCGCCAGCCGCGACGGTCCGGCGGTTGTAGGAGTTGCAGGCGAAGGCGAACGCGCTATCGGCCAGGGTGAAGGTGAGGCCACCGTGGCCGAGGCCGTGGCCGTTGACCATGTCGTCGCGGACGGTCATCACAAGCACCGCCCGGCCCGGACCGACCTCGACAATCCGAATCCCGAGCGCCCTGCTCGCGGCGTCACCGGCCCACATCACGTCCGCGCTGCGCTGCGCGATCTGTTCGGGGGTCACGAGGTCAGCCGCAAGACCGACAGCAGGGTGCGGGCCGCCTCACCACCGTGCTCCTCCGCCAGCGCCGCGGCGGTGGGTACGTCGAGGTCGTCGAGCAGCGCGGCCAGCACCAGGTCACGCCCCTCGGCGGCCCCGGGGCGGCCGGCGGCAGCACGCAGCCGCGCGAGCCGGTCGGCCGCGGCCGCGAGTGCTCCGGCGTCGTACTCCCACGGCTCGGACCAGCGGCGGTCGAGCAGGAGCAGTCGTACGGCGGCACCCTCGTGGTCGGCGAGCAGGTCGCGAACCAGGACCAGGTTGCCCGTCGACTTGGCCATCTTGGCGCCGCCCGCGTGCACGGTGCCGACGTGCATGGTGCGGCGGGCGAACGTGCCGGCACCGGAAGCGGCCTCGACCATCGCGGCCTGGTAGGCGTGGTGTGGGAACGCCAGGTCTGCGCCACCGACCAGCACGTCGACGTTGGCCCCGAAGACGGTCATCGCCATCGCGGCGCACTCGACGTGCCAGGCCGGCCGGCCCCAGCCCCACGGGCTGGGCCAGGCGGGGTGGTGATCCTCGGACGGCTTCCACAACGGCACGTCCCACGTGCTGCCGGCGCCGTCGTCGGCCCGGTCACCGAACTCATCGAACGCCGCCAGCGCGTCGCCCTCGGAGAGACCGCCGCGGTCGAGGTCGGCCGGCGCGCGGAAGAATACGGTCGCGTCGAGCTCGTAGGCCCGGCCCAGCCGCAGCAGGGCGTCGGCGAGCTGCACGACCTGGCTGACGTGGGCGCGCGCCCGCGGGGTGGCGTCCGGACGAGCCACGGCGAGGTCGCGCATGTCGCGGTCGAACAGGAACTCCTGGGTAACGGCGACGTCGTCGTAGCGACGGTGGCGCGCCTCGGCCGCGGCGCTGAGCACGTCGTCGACATCGGTCACATTGCGGCTGGTCACCGTCCCGACCTCGACGGCGCGGGCCACGCTGGCCAGGACGTCGGACCACACGAAGGTGGCGGCATGGCCCAGGTGGGTGACGTCGTACGGCGTGATGCCGCAGGTGTAGATGCGGGCGGCCCCGGCCAGCGGCAGGGGTGAACCGGCCAAGGTGAGGTCAGCGGCGCGCGGCCCGCTCGGGTGGAGCGGGTAACGACCGCCGGAGGTCGCGTGGTCGGGGGTGCTCGCAGCCATGGTCCGATCATGCCGGACCAGTCGTCAGGAGCGGCCGACCGCCTTCTCGAGCTCGCTCTTGGTCATCGACGAGCGACCCTTGACCTGTACTGGCGCTCGCGCTTCGCGCTCCATCCCCGCTGGGGCATCAGCTCCTCCGTATCGTCGGCGTCGTACCCGGCTGCGCCCAGGGGCATGCCTGCGCCCGGCCTGGGTACGGCCCTACGCATGACCGACCGCACAGCCACCGTCGACACCGTGGTGTTCGACCTCGACGGCACCCTTGTCGACTCCACGTTCCACCACGCCCTCGCGTGGCACCGCGCGTTCCTCTCCGTCGGCCACGACATCCCGATGTGGCGGCTGCAGCGCCACATCGGCATGGGCGGCGACCGTCTGGTCGCCGCTGTGGCTGGTGACCAGGTGGAGCAAGAGGTCGGCGAGCGGGTCCGCGAGGCCTGGGAGAAGGAGTACGACGCGATGCTCGACGAGCCGGTGCTGCTGCCGGGTGCCCGCGAGCTGATGGCCGCCCTCCGGGAGCGCGGCGTCCGTGTCGTGCTGGCGAGCTCGGCCATCCCCCGTCACGCGGCCCGGGTGCTGCGACTGCTCGACGCCGACCGGCGAGCCGATGCGTCCCTCACCGGCGAGGACGCCGAGCAGTCGAAGCCGGACCCGGAGCTGGTGGAGAAGGCGATGGCGAGCGTGGACGCGACGTGCAGCCTCCTGGTCGGCGACTCGGTGTGGGACGTCGAGGCGGCCAACCGGGCCGGCATCCCGACCGTCGCGGTGCTCTCGGGCGGGTACGCCGAGGACGAGCTCAGGGCCGCCGGTGCCACCTGGGTGTTCGAGGACCCGGCCGACGTGTTGGCCCATCTCGACCAGATCGTCGTCCCGATCGGTTGACGCAGGAACGGCCGGACCGCGTGCTGCGTGAGTCGCGGTCCGGCCGGTCAGCCCGTGATCCGGTCACCCGACCGGAGGGCGTGGGGTCATGCCCGGGTGAGCAGCTCTCCCAGCTTGTGGTTGAACGCAGGGATGTCGTCTGGCTTGCGGCTGGTGATCAGGTTGCCGTCGACGACGACCTCCTCGTCGACCCACTCCCCGCCGGCATTGCGGACGTCGGTCTGCAGGCTGGGCCAGGACGTCAAGCGGCGACCGGACACGGCGTCGGCCTCGACCAGGCTCCAGATCGCGTGGCAGATCGCGGCCACCGGCTTGTCGGAGGCCATGAAGTCGCGCACGAAGGCGACCGCGTCCTCATCCATCCGCAGGTTGTCGCCGTTCGCCACGCCACCCGGCAGCACCAGGGCGTCGTAGTCGTCGACCGACGCGTCGGACACGACCGTGTCGACCTCGAAGGTGTCAGCGGGATCGAGGTGGTTGAGCGCCTGGACCTTGCCCGCCTCGGTCGACAGCAGCACGGCCGTGCCGCCACCGTCCTCGACGGCCTGCCACGGCTCGGTGAGCTCAACCTGCTCGATGCCCTCGGTCGCCACCAGGAAGGCCACAGTCCGTCCGGTCAGATTCGTCATGAGTCTGGTCCTCTCGTCGATGGCTGGTCGGTCAGGCAGCGACTGCGGCACAAGGCGCCGTCATCTGCTCCCGCAACCGCGCGAGCAGGGCGGACAGCAGCCGGGAGACCTGCATCTGCGTGACCCCGATCTCCGCACCGATCTCCGCCTGTGTCGCCCCGTGGAAGAACCGCATCTCGAGCATGCGTCGTTCCCGCAGGCTCAGCTCAGCCAGCACCGGCGCGAGCACCACCCGTGCCTCGACCCGGGCGAAGTCGGGATCGGCACCGCCGAGCCGATCGCCTAGGTGGGTGCCGACGTCGGTGCCACCCTCGAAGGGGGCGTCGAGCGAGGTGGGGGTGAAGCAGCCGGTCGCGGCCAGCGCGTCATGAACGGCCGCCGGCTCGACTGCGAGGACATCGGCGATCTCGTCGGGCCTGGCGGGCCGGCCGAGCGTGTGCGCCAACTCGTCCTGGGCAGCGGTCACCCTGGACTGGAGCTCCTGCACCGATCGCGGCGGCCTCACCACCCACCCTCCGTCACGGAACCACCGCCGCAGCTCCCCGCGGATCGTGGGCACGGCATAGCTGTGGAAGTCGGTCGCCTTGGCGGGGTCGTAGTTGCGCACGGCCTTGCACAGGCCGAGGTAGGCGACCTGGTCGAGGTCGTCGGCGGCGAGGCCGCGGCCGTGGTAGCGACGGGCGACATCGCGCGCCACCACCATGTTGAGTCGGATGACCTGGTCCTCGATGACGCGAGCCTCGCCGCGCGAGTCACGTCGCGAAAGAAGACGGGTGGTCTCCGCCAGTCGGCGGGTGCGGGAGACCGGAGTCTCCCCGAAAGTGCGTGACTGGGTCACTACCATCACCTCCCGAAGAGGTAGGGACGCGGCACCTTTCTTGGCCACTGACTCCAATCAACCATCACCCAGGTGCCTGGACAACCACCCGAAGTGATGAGCAACGCATGAGTCACCCGTTCGGGGGTACGGCAAGGCCATGGAGTCACTCCCCTCTGCGCATCAGCCTGTCCGCGTGACCCTCGCCCACGAGTGCGAACTCGTGACCCACGGGTTCACCGACATGCTGACGCCGTACGCCGCTCGGGTCACCGTCGTTCGGGCCGAGCGCGACGGCACAGCCCCCCTCGACGTCGACCTGACGCTCCACGACTCGCTGGCCGGTCTCCACCTGGTGCCCGGACCACAGGCCTCCCTCGCGATCCCCCACGGCGGTCGGTTGGTCACCTACACCTGGAACCCACGACCCGACCTGGTCGATCTGGCGCTCTCCAGCGGGGCCTACGGCTGCCTTTCGAAGAACCTGCCGGCCGCCAACCTCGTGGCAGGGCTGGAGGCCATCCACCGCGGTCAGGTCATCGTCGAGTACGGCACCCGACCCCAACCCCATCAGGCTCGACCCTCGTCGGGCCCGGAAGGTCTGCTGACACCCCGCGAGTCCGAGATCGTCACCCTGATCACTCGGGGCCTGGACAACTTCAGCATCGCCCGCGAAGCGTCCCTGAGCATCAACTCGGTGAAGTCCCACATCCGTGCCGCCTATCGGAAGATGGGCGTCAGCTCACGCTCGCAGGCGGTGCTGTGGGGCGTACGCAACGGCTACCTCGAGGAGGAGCCGACCTCCCCGGTGGTGGCCCTCACCGGCTGACCCCGGGCTCAGTCGGGCAGTCGCCGGGTCGCAATCAGACGTTCGGCGACCACGTTCAGCCGGACGTTGTTGTCCTGGGAGTAGCGGCGCAGCACGCCGAACGCCTGGTCGGCGTCCACACCGAAGCGCTCCATCAGGATCCCCTGCGCCTGACCGATCAGGTTGCGGGCGTCGATCGCCTTCCGCAGGTGCTCGGTGCCGCGGGCGTTCTCCATCGCGACCGCCGCGTGCCGGGCGAGCATGTGGGCCACGCCGACGTCGGCCTGGTCGAAGCGGTCGGGCTCCGGGTCGTAGAAGTTCAGGCTGCCGATGGTGGTCTTGCTGGTGTGGAGACGGGTCCCCAACATGCTGCGGATGCCGGCAGCCACGACCTGCTCCGACCACTGGGGCCAGCGCTCGTCCACCTCGGCGTCGCGGATGAGTACGCCGTAGCGGTCCGCGATCAGCTCCAGGTCCGGCCCCTGGCCGCACGTCATCTGGATCTTGTCGAGCTCGGCCACCACCGGGTCGGTGGCAGCCACCGTCTCCACGTTGTCCTTGCTGTGGACCAAGATGACGCCGGCATAGGCACAGCCCAGCGCCTTCACCGCGAACTCGAGGACCCGATCCACGGTTTCCCCGAAGGGCATGTCGTGTAGGTCGAGCGCGAGTTCGGCGAACTCTTCTGCGTCCGGCTTTCCGGTCACGGTGACGGCTCCTGGAGGTCGACTCTGCGGGTGGAGGCTCGTCGCTGAACCCGGACGGTGATTCTGCCACGAGCACCCACGCGTAGCCCGCGTGGAATCGGGCACGGGTCGAGGAGCGACCGGAGGGTTCAGCAGTGAGCCCTCCGGTCGTCCCACCATCCCCGACTTGGGAGCAGCCATGACCAGCAAGCAGCACGACGCGGATTCGGACCCGAGCCTGGACGACGGCGACTCGGCGGACTGGTCCGACGAGGGCGGAGCGACGTCGGCAGGTCCCGCGACCGATCCCGAGGACGGGTCGACGCACGAGAGCGAGGAGCAGGGATGAACGACCTGCACGTGCATCTGAGGAACCACTGGGCTGCCGCCCACGGTGGGGTCGACTTCGTCGAGCGGGTGGCGCGCCGTCATCGCGGCAGCGAGATGGGACCGGCGCTGGCCGAACTCGCGGGACACGTTCGTGAGGACCGCGATGCCCTGGGCGAGGTGATGGCGTCGGTCGGCGCGGACCGCGGGTTGGTCATGCCGCTGGCTGCCCGCGTGGCCGAGCGGGTGGGTCGGCTCAAGCCGAACGGTCACCTCATCACGCGCTCCCCCGTGTCCGACGTGCTCGAGCTGGAGGCCCTGCGCGGCGCCGTCTGCGCGAAGGCGGCCGGGTGGGACACGCTCCTGGTCCTCTGCGACCGGGAGCCGCAGCTCCCCCGTGGGCAGATCGAGGAGCTGCGGCGGCGCGCGGACGAGCAGACCACGGCCCTCGAGCAGATCCAGCGTCACATCGCCGCCACCTGATGACCTCTGCCCTCTACGCTGGTCTGGAGGAGGCAGGGTGGACTTCAGCCGCAACACCACGATGTGTTCGTTCTGCGCACAGCCCGGCAGCGACGACCGGCATCTCGTGGGTGGCCTGGGCGCGATGATCTGCGTGCCGTGCATCGAGGACTTCCACGACCAGGTGAGCTCGCCCGTGGTCCGGCAGGCGGCGAGCCGCCCGCCCTGGGAGCGGATGTCCGACGCCGACCTGCTCGTGACTCTGCCCAACATCCTGCGCTCGGCCGAGCAGGTCGAGAACTTCGCGACCGACTGGGTCGGGCTCATCCGCGAGCGCGGTGTCTCCTGGGCCGCCGTCGGTCAGGCCCTGGGGGTGTCCCGGCAGGCGGTCTGGGAACGGTTCGCCAAGCGCACCGACCGTCGGGGCGCCGCCGGCTGACCGGTGGTCGCCACCCCCGTCAAGCAAACCTTGACGAGACGGCCGCGGATCCGGATAGTGGCTCTCACCCGGTCCTGGCGCCCACGGGGGAGAGCCAGGCGTGCCGGCAGCAGCCCGGTCAGCAGCGACCGGTGGAGCAGCGGGTGGCCTCGCGGGTCTGCGCCAGCCCGAGCGCCCAGCAGGTCGGGCAGCCGCGCAGCAGGAGCACGGCCGGGACCAGGAGCAGCATCGACAGCGGTCCGAAGAGTCCGACCAGCGCGACGGCGGCGATCATCAGCGGCAGGCCGATCGCGCCACGCACCAGGTGTCGGGTCACGCTGCTGCTGGCGAACATCGTCTCCGGGTCTCCCATGCGCGGTGTTCGGAGCCGGAGTGGTTCCCGATGTCGTGGGCGAACCTGACCCGCTCCCACCCGCTCTCACGGGAGTGCCTAGAGCTCGGACTGGATCCCGGCGAGGAGCTGACGGGCCATCACGATCCGCTGCACCTGGTTGGTGCCCTCATAGATCTGGGTGATCTTGGCGTCGCGCATCATCCGCTCGACACGGGGTAGTCGCGGGTGTAGCCGTAGCCTCCCAGCACCTGCACCGCATTGGTGGTGACCTCCATCGCGACGTCGGAGGCGAAGCACTTGGCGGCGGCGCCGAAGAAGGTGAGGTCCTTGTCACCGCGCTCGGAGCGGCCGGCGGCGGCGTAGGTGAGCTGGCGGGCCGCCTCCACCTTCATGCCCATGTCGGCGAGCATGAACTGCATTCCCTGGAACTCCGCGATCGACTTGCCGAACTGCTGGCGCTCCTGGGCGTAGCCGAGCGCATAGTCGAGGGCGCCCTGGGCCACGCCGACGGCCTGGGCGGCGATGGTGACACGGGTGTGGTCGAGGGTGCCCATGGCGATCAAGAAGCCCTCGCCCTCCTCGCCGATGATCCTCGTCCCGGGGATCCGGACCTGATCCAGATAGACCTCCCGGGTGGGACTGCCCTTGATGCCGAGCTTCTTCTCCGGCGCACCGAAGGAGACGCCCGCGTCTGACTTCTCGACCACGAAGGCGGTGATCCCGCCACGGGCACCCTGCTCGGCGTCGGTCACCGCGAGGACGGTGTAGAACTCCGACTCCTCGGCGTTGGTGATCCACCGCTTCACACCGTCGATCACCCAGTCGTCGCCGTCGCGGACGGCGCGCGTCTTCATGGCCCCGGCATCGGAGCCGGCGTCGGGCTCGGAGAGGCAGTAGGAGAAGCCGCCCTCGCCCGCGGCCAGCTTGCCGAGGTAGTGCTTCTTGAGCTCCTCGGAGCCGGCCAGCTGGACCGGCAGCGAGCCCAGCTTGTTGACGGCGGGGATCAGGCTCGAGCTCACGCAGGCGCGCGCGACCTCCTCGATGACCAGGCAGGTCGCGAGCGCGTCGGCCCCGGCGCCGCCGTACTCCTCGGGCACGTGCGGCGCGTGGAAGTCGGCCGCCAGCAGCGCCTCGGCCGCCTCCCGCGGGTAGCGCGCCTCCTCGTCGACGACGGCGGCGTACGGCGCCACCTTGGCGTCGCACACCGCGCGGACCGCCTCGCGGATGGCGTGGTGCTCCTCGGACAGCGCGAACAGCGGAACGTCACTCATGCGACGGATCCTACTGGCGGGTAGCCGGGTCACCCAGGTGGAACCGTCCAGTGGGGTGGTCTGGACATGAAGAGACCGACCGACACCCCTCCCTCAGGGCGCCGGCCGGTCGACTGGGGTTGCTCAGGTGGTGCGCGGGGGTCAGCGGGTGACCCCTCAGAGCAACTCACAACACGTTCGGCCCGTCCCCCTCCGGGACGGACGCAGGCAGGTTACCCCGCGGAGACATCGAGCGGAACGAAAGCGGCAAGCCACCCCTTGCGTGGCGGGTGAGGATGGTCTCGTGACCTCCTGGCGAGACCCCGAGACCATCCGATCCCTGCTCGAGGGCGAGTCGTGGGCGGTGGTCGGGCTGTCCGGCAACCCCGATCGCACGGCCTACCGGATCGCCGAGCTGCTGCAACAGCGCGGGAAGCGGATCGTGCCGGTCCATCCCGACGCACCCGACGTGCTCGGCGAGCAGGGCTACGCGTCCCTGGCCGACGTGCCGTTCCCGATCGACGTGGTCGATGTCTTCCGGCGCTCGGAGTCGGCCGGCGAGTTCGCCGACCAGGCGGTCGCGATCGGGGCGAAGGGCGTGTGGTTCCAACTCGGGGTGATCGACCGCGACGCGTTCCGGCGTACGACGGAAGCCGGCCTCGCCATGGTCATGGACACGTGTCCCGCCATCGAGTGGGGACGCGGGTGACCGACCTCCGTGTCCCGCCCGGTCCGGGGCTCCCCGAGGGACTGGTGATCCCGGAGGCAGAGCTGGTCGAGCGGTTCAGCCGCTCGTCGGGACCGGGCGGGCAGTCGGTCAACACGACCGACACCCGGGTGGAGCTGGTCTTCTACGGCTCCGTGTCGTCGGTGCTCACCGAGGACGAGCAGCAGCGGATCGGGACGATCCGGATCGTCGCCTCCGAGCACCGGTCCCAACACCGCAACCGCACCGCGGCCCGCGAAAGGCTGGCCGCCCAGATCCGCACCGCCCTCGCGCCGCAGACACCCCGCGTGCCGACCAAGCCGTCCAAGGGATCCCGTCGTCGCCGCGTCGATGCCAAGAAGCGACGCAGCCAGACCAAGGCGCTGCGCGGCCGGGTCCGCGGGGACTAACGCGCGCGGTAGATCAGCGTGGTGACGCCGCGGGTGAGCCGCAGCTCGCGGCCGCCGATGGACCAGTCGACCCATTTCGCCATCAGCACTGGGAGCTGTGCGCTCTCGACCTGCTGCCGGATGTCGAGGCAGGCCGTGAGCTCGATGGCGACCCGACGCAGCCGGAGCCGGTCGTCCAGCACTTTCACGCCACCCCCGCCCGCGTTGCAGCCGGCGAAGAACAGCATCTGCCCGCCGTCGATCTCGAGCCGCGCCTTCAGCCGACGCGGCACAACCATCATCCCGATCGAGTCACCGTCGGTCTCCTCGATGCCGGTCAGCCGCCAGTCGGTGCCCTCGAGGGCTGCGTCAGGGCCGGGATCGGGAGCGACCTCGTCGGCCGGGACCAACCAGATCTCGTCGTCATCGGCCGAGAGCCGCACATCCGTGCCATCGATGAGGAACTCCGGGGACGAGGTGAAGAACTCGACCAGCCACTCGTCCTGCTCGAAGCCGGTTCCCGGGCATCCCATCTCGGTGCCGCCGACGTTCGAGACACGGAGCACGCCGTCGTCCCACTCCGCCCGGCCCGACATGGTGTTGCAGGTCGCCTGGAACGAGATCTCGCCGTCGCGGAAAGTCGCGCGCAACGAGTCGCCGTCCTCGAAGGGTGCGGGCAGGCCGTCGGCCACGTAGTTGCCCACTGGCGCGTCGGCCGGGGCTGGAGTGCCCTGCGGGGGAGCCGCGGTGTCGGCCCCGCAGGACGCGAGCAGCGGCAGGGCCGCGAGGAAGGTGAGGCGGCGGGTCATGACGATTCGACGTACGCCGGGGAGGTGCGGTTCCGCCGCAGCAGTCGCGCTGGCAGGCCGACCGCCAGCTCGAGTGGACCGCGCCACTTCAGCAGCACGAACCCCGCGCCGATCACGCCCAGCAGGGCGACGTGGCGGGTGAAGGCCCCGTCGTCCGGCGGCCAGAACCGGTCGGTGCGCAGCACCGCATGGAGTGAGTAGAGCGTGAGCGTCATGGTGCCGGCGCCGAACACGATCGCGAGGGCGCGGACGCTGAGCCGCGGCAGCACGCCTGCCACGAGCAGGCACAAGCCGATCACGGCCACCGAGCTGCCGATCGTCGCGGCCAGGTCGAAGGGGGTGCCGCTGTGGGGTGAGTCGAGCAGCAGCCAGGCCCACCGGTCAGTCGGAGTGGTGCCGTAGAGGCCGAAGTCGGCGTCCTCCAGTGTCCGGCGCCTGAACTGGTCGACCGTCAGCTCACGGGACAGGACCGCGGCGAAGCCCGCCAGCAGGACGCCACCGGCGAGCAGTCCGGCCTGTACGCCGCGCCGCGCCAGGTCACTACGACCGACGGCCATGCCCGCGAACACGTAGGCCAGCCACGGCACGGCCGGGTAGTAGCCGGTGAACAGCAACTCCCACAGCAACATCCCCGGCTGCTCCAGCTGCTCGAACATCGGGTTGTCGTAGCGCCGCGGCGGCAGGTCCGGACGCAGCCAGTGCGAGACGAGGGGCACCACGACCAGCCAAGCAGCCGCGAGCAGGGCCAGCGACCTGGCCTTCAAACTGGCGAACGGGATCGCCAGCAGGAACATCACGCCGTAGTAGGTGAGGATGATCGCGAGACCGGTTTCCTGGGTCGCGAGGGCGAGTCCGAGCAGCGCGATCAGCAGCGCCCGCGCGGCCAGCCCGAGCGACGCCCGCGCCCGGTCGCTGCCCTGCAGCGGCGTACGCCGTCCGGTCATCAGGGCGAGCGCAACCCCGGCGAGCACCGCGAACAGCGCCGACGCCCGGCCGCCGGCCAGCTCGTGCGGCCAGGTCTGCTCGCCCGATTCCGTGAGGTCGGGCAGCAGGTGGGTGGCCACCATGCCGAGCAGGGCCAGCGCGCGCGCCACGTCGAGCCCGACGAGGCGCGCGGTGGTGGACATCCTCAGAAGCCCAGGCGCCGCTCTCCGCGGACGACCGCGCCCTTGGCGTGCGCGGCTTCCTTGAGCGACTGCTGGAAGTCGACCATCCGCTGCTGGAGGTCGGGGTCGGTCGCGGCCAGGATGCGGACCGCGAGCAGACCGGCGTTGCGGGCGTTGCCGACCGCGACCGTGGCGACCGGGACCCCGGCGGGCATCTGCACGATCGAGAGCAACGAGTCGAGGCCGTCGAGGTGCTTGAGCGCGACGGGTACGCCGATCACCGGCAACGGCGTCATCGACGCGAGCATGCCCGGCAGGTGGGCCGCACCCCCGGCACCGGCGATGATCACCGAGATCCCGCGCCCGGCAGCCGCCTTGCCCCAGGCGAGCATCTCTTCGGGCATCCGGTGGGCGGAGACGACGTCGGCCTCGAAGGCGATGTCGAACTCGGCGAGCGCCTCGCTCGCGGCCTCCATCACCGGCCAGTCGGAGTCCGACCCCATCACGATGCCGACCCGCGGCTGGCTGTCCGTCATGTCACTCACTCGCTCTCGTTGCCCAGGTCGCCGCGGAACCACGCCGCCGCGTGGCGGGCGCGCTCGAGGCAGTCGTCCAGGTCATCACCGTAGGCGTTCACGTGGCCGACCTTGCGTCCCGGCCGCAGGTCCTTGCCGTAGAGGTGCACCCGCAGCCGCGGGTCGCGGGCGAGAGCGTGGGGGTAGCCGTCGTACAGCCGGCCGACATCCCCATCGACGCTGTCCGGACCGCCGAGGATGTTGACCATCACCGTCCAGCGTTCACGCGGCGCCGGCGAGCCGAGCGGCAGATCGAGCACCGCGCGCAGGTGGTTCTCGAACTGGGACGTGACCGCGCCGTCCTGGGTCCAGTGGCCGGTGTTGTGGGGGCGCATCGCGAGCTCGTTGACCAGCACCCGACCGTCGGTGGTCTCGAACAGCTCGACCGCCAACACCCCGGTCACGTCGAGCTCCCGCGCGACGGTCAGCGCGATTCGCTGCGCCTCCAGCGCCAGGTCGTCGGCCAGGTCCGGCGCGGGCGCCACGACCTCGTGACAGATGCCGTCTCGCTGCGTCGAGGCGACGACGGGGTACGACGCCGCCTGACCGCTCGGCGAGCGGACCACCAGCGCGGAGAGCTCCCGCCGGAAGTCGACCCGTTCCTCGGCGAGCAGCCGGACACCAGCCGCTTCGGCCACGGCGAACGGCTGGTCGCACTCCTCGGCGCCCTCGACGAACCACACGCCCTTGCCGTCGTACCCGCCGCGCGTGGTCTTGAGGACGCACGGGAAGCCGAACGCCTCAACATCCGCGACCGACGCGACCACCGCGTTGCGGGGGCACGGCACGCCGAGGGCGCCGAGCCGCTCGCGCATCACCGCCTTGTCCTGCGCGTGCACCAGCGCCTCGGGCCCGGGGCGGACGGCGAGACCGTCGGCCTCCAGAGCGTGGAGGTGCTCGGTCGGGACGTGCTCGTGGTCGAAGGTGACGACCTGGCAGCCTGCGGTGGCCCGGCGGAGAGTGGCCAGGTCGCGGTAGTCGCCGATGAGGTGGTCGGGGACGACCTGCGCGGCGGAGACGCCCTCGGCCTCGGCCAGCAGCCGGAGCGGCAGGCCCATCGCGGCGGCCGGCTCGGCCATCATCCGGGCCAGCTGTCCGCCGCCGATGACGGCGATGCGGGGAGCGGGTTCAGGCACGCATCGAGGCTAGGCCATGCCCGGTCACGTCGAGACGGGACCGTGGTCGGTGAAGTCCTCGGCTTCGAAGCGCAGCCCGCGACCGCGGATCGTGGTGATCAGCCGGGGTCGCCGGCTATCGTCGCCAAGCTTGCGGCGTACCCATCCAAGATGGACGTCGATGGTCTTCGACGACGTCCAGAAGGTGGTGTCCCAGACCTCCCGCATCAGCTCGTCGCGGGTCACCAGTTCGCCGGCGCGGGACATCAGAGCGTGCAGCAGGTCGAACTCCTTGCGGGAGAGCTCGATCGCCTGCCCAGCCACCCACACCTGGCGGGTCGCCGGGTCGAGGCGCACGTCTTGCACGGTCATCACTCGATGAACGGTAGGAATCCACCGCGGGTCGCGGGCAAGAACGCCGATAATTCATCCGTTCGGTTGGGCGGGACTAGTGACGTCGAACCGTCAGAGGTTCGACGAGCCCGAAGCCCCGGACCGGGCGGGCCGGGAGGCGCCGGGTCTCGAACTGGTCCTCCGGCAGCAGATCGGCCGTCTCCTGGTCGACGATGATCCGGTTGCGGCGGGCCACAGCGGTGAGCCGGGCGGCCATGTTGACCGGCGGCCCGAACACGTCGCCCAGCCGCATCACGACCGCGCCGGTCGCCAGGCCGACCCGGACCTCCGGCATCCGCGGGTCGCGGCCGACGACGTTGATGATCCCGGCGGCGATGTCGTACGCCGCGATGGGGTCGGCGTGCACGAACAGCACCGAGTCGCCGAGACTCTTGATGAGCCGGCCGCGCTGGGTCGCCACCACGTCGGCGCACCGGGACTCGAAGATCTCCGCGAGCTCGCCGATCCGCTCGCGCGAGACCTGGTTGGAGAGCGCCGTGAACCCCACGATGTCGGCGAAGCCGACAGTGAGCTGGGTGGTGTGGAGGTCCTCCTCGTTCGCCCCGAGTGCCTCGATCCGGGCAACGGCCGCGGCGAGATGGCGTCGCCAGGCATAGATGAGGAGGTCCTCGAAGGGCGGGTTGACCTCCTGGACCAGACGCATGGCGGAGTCGGCCCGGGAGCCGGTCGCCTCCTCGCCGCGCTCGACCGCCTCGATCCGGTGGACCAGCGTCGCGACCTCCCAGTCGGCGAGCCGGGCCATCGTCTGACCGACGGCCCGGGTCAGCGTCACCGCGACGTCGAAGTCGATCGAGCCTGACTCGACGATGCCATTCAAGGTTGAGACGGCGTCGGCATCGGACGCGGTGAACGCGATCTCGGTGCCGTGCTCGGGGAAGCCGAGCGCCCGCCAGAGCCGCCGCAGCTCATTGACGGTGACGCCGGTCTCGGCCGCCACCTCGAGCGCGCTGTGGACCGGCTCCTCGCCGAGGATCGCGCGCTCGAGCGAGACCGGTTCCTGGGGCGTCTCGTCAGGCGCCATCGTCGGCGCGGTGACCCGCCTGGCGGTCCAGCTCGGCCGCGACGGTCCGCTGGACCTCCTCGACGCGAGGGATGTCGTCGAGCAGGACGTGGCCGTGCTCGCTGGCGTCGGTGACTACGAGCGTGCCGCAGCCGAAGATCCGGTCGATCAGGCCGATCTCGAAGTCGACACCGCTGATCCGGTTGAGCGGGATCGTGCGCCCCTCCTTGGCGATCAGACCCGAGCGCTTCATGAAACGGCGGTTGGTGAAGGTGTACGTCGTGGTGGCCCAGGCGATGCCGGGCCGGACGACGAACCACAAGATGGCCACGGCAGCCAGCACCCACGCCACGATGTGCATGACCTCGGCCGCGCTGCCGGAGCCGAGGCCCTGGAGGAGGACCGCGACCGCGAGCACCACGACCAGCACCAGCACCGGCAGCAGCAGCGCCTTGGGGTGGGTGCGGGTGGAGACGACGACGTGCTCCCCCTCGTTCAGGAGCTTGCTGTTGATGGCCACGGCCCGATCATGACATCTGCGACGGCCGCACGTGCAGGACGTCGCCGGCGGCGACCGGAGTGCCTGCGACCACGAGCCGACCGGTGTCGTCGACGTCGGTTGCCTCGCCGGTCAGCTCATCGCCGCCCGGCAGGCTGACCCGGACCCCGCGGCCGAGCGTCGTGCACGCCTCGACGTAGTCGCCGCGCACCCGCGCTCCGCCGCCGGCCGACCACGCGTCGTACTCCTGGCGGAGCCGGGTGAGCAGACTGACCAGCAGCGCCGTGCGGTCGGTGGGCGCGCCGGTCGTCAGGGAGATCGAGGTGGCCGTCTCGACCGGTAGCTCCCCAGCGGTCTGGCTGACGTTGAGCCCAATCCCGACCACGGCGGCGGGGCCGTTGGGGGTTTCGACGCGCTCGGCGAGGATGCCCGCCAGCTTGCGGCTCTGCCCATCTGCGCCGTCGACCATCACGTCGTTGGGCCACTTCAGCCCGGCCGGGACGCCGTGCTCGCGGAGCGCGCCCACGACGGCGATACCAGCGACCAGCGGCAGCCACGGCCACTCGATGCCGGCCCTTGTCGGCCGCAGCAGGGTCGAGAAGGTGAGCGCCGCGCGGTCCGGGGTCTCCCAGGTGCGGTCGAGCCGACCGCGCCCGGCAGTCTGGTGCTCGGTGACGACGACGAGCCAGGCGTTCGCGCCGTCGCGGGCCCGGTCGGCCACCAGGGCGTTGGTCGAGCCCGCCCGGGCGACGACCTCCACGCCGTAGGGGGCGAGGCGCCCGGAGTCGAGAGGTGGGCGCGGGTCGGCGGCATCAGTCACGGGGGCTAGATTGGCACGGGTGAGCGCACAGGCGAGCCCCGGAGAGGGCACGGACGTTCCGGCCGACATCGACACGCACACCACGGCGGGCAAGCTGGCCGACCTCGAGCGGCGGCTCGACGAGGCGGTCCACGCTGGGTCGGCCAAGGCCGTGGAGAAGCAGCACGCCAAGGGGCGCAAGACCGCCCGGGAGCGGATCGAGATCCTCTTCGACGAGGGCTCGTTCGTGGAGCTCGACGAGTTGGCGCGACACCGGTCGACGGCGTTCGGGCTGGAGGACAACCGCCCCTACGGCGACGGCGTCGTGACCGGCTACGGCACCATCGACGGCCGACAGACGTGCGTGTTCTCCCAGGACTTCACGATCTTTGGCGGCTCGCTGGGCGAGGTCTACGGCGAGAAGATCACCAAGGTCATGGACCTCGCGATCAAGACCGGCTGCCCGATCATCGGCATCAACGAGGGGGCCGGCGCGCGGATCCAGGAGGGCGTGGTCTCGCTCGGCCTCTACGGCGAGATCTTCCGCCGCAACGTGCACGCCTCGGGCGTCATCCCACAGATCAGCATGATCATGGGCAACTGCGCTGGTGGCCACGTCTACTCCCCCGCCGTCACCGACTTCACGATCATGGTCGACAAGACCTCCGCGATGTTCATCACCGGACCCGACGTCATCAAGACCGTCACCGGCGAGGACGTCACGATGGAGGACCTCGGCGGTGCGCGCACCCACAACACCAAGTCTGGCAACGCCCACTACATGGGCGCCGACGAGGACGACGCGCTCGAATACGTCAAGGGGCTGCTTTCCTTCCTGCCCCAGAACAACCTCGACCCGGCGCCGTCGTACGCCGAGGTCGCGGAGCCGGAGCTCACCGACCTCGACCGGTCGCTCAACACCCTGATCCCCGACGGCTCCAACCAGCCCTATGACATGCACGACGTGATCACCGCGGTGGTCGACGACGAGGACTTCCTCGAGGTGCAGTCGATGTTCGCGTCGAACATCGTGGTCGGTTTCGGTCGGGTCGAGGGCAGCTCGGTCGGTGTGGTCGCCAATCAGCCGCTGCAGTTCGCCGGCACCCTCGACATCGACGCCTCGGAGAAGGCGGCCCGGTTCGTGCGGTTCTGCGACGCGTTCAACATCCCGGTCCTGACGTTCGTCGACGTGCCCGGCTTCCTGCCCGGCACCGACCAGGAGTGGGACGGCATCATCCGCCGCGGCGCGAAGCTGATCTACGCCTACGCCGAGGCGACCGTGCCCCTGATCACCGTCATCACCCGCAAGGCGTACGGCGGCGCCTACGACGTGATGGGCTCCAAGCACCTCGGCGCCGACATGAACGTGGCGTGGCCGACCGCCCAGATCGCGGTGATGGGCGCCCAGGGCGCGGTCAACATCCTCCACCGCAAGACGCTCGCGGCCGCCGAGGTTGCCGGCGAGGACGTCGAGGCGAAGCGGGCCGAGCTGATCGAGGATTACGAGCAGACGCTGGCCAACCCCTACATCGCGGCCGAGCGCGGCTACGTCGACGCCGTCATCAGCCCCCACGAGACCCGGCTCGAGGTCGTCAAGGCGCTCCGACTGCTCCGCTCCAAGCGCGAGGTGCTGCCCGCGAAGAAGCACGGGAACATCCCGCTGTGAGTGACGACCACACGCCGGTCGAGGCTGTCGAGACCACGCCGTTGCTCCGGATCCTCACGCCCCACACCACGGCGGAGGAGGTCGCGGCGATCGTCGCGGTGTTCTCGGCCCTCGGCTCAGCGGAGGCACCCGCCCCGCGCCGTACGCCGGAGTGGAACCGTCCCGCCCGGCTCACCCGCACCACCCACCGCCACGGCCCGGCTGGCTGGCGGGCCAGCGGCCTCCCCCGTTAGCCGCTAGCCCCCATGCGCAACGCGATCACCGACGTACCGGGCATCCGGGTCGGTCAGGCCGAGCGGATCGGGGATGGCTGGCTGACCGGCGTCACGGTCGTCGTGCCGCCGCCCGAGGGAGCGGTCGCGGGCGTCGACGTGCGTGGCGGCGGGCCTGGCACCCGCGAGACCGACCTGCTCGACCCGCGCAACGTCGTCGAGCGGGTGCACGCAATCGTGCTGACCGGTGGGTCCGCGCTGGGGCTGGCCTCGGTCGACGGGGTGGTGCAGCGGCTGCTCGCCGAGGGCGTCGGCTTCCCGGTCGGCGGGCCGGACGAGGTCGTGCCGATCGTGCCGGCAGCGGTGATCTTCGACCTCGGCCGGGGTGGTGCGTTCACCCACCACCCCGACGCCGCGCTGGGCGCCACGGCGTACGACGCCGCGAGCACCGACGTCGCCGAGGGAGACCACGGTGCGGGAACCGGCGCCCGCGTCGGGGGCCTCAAGGGCGGGGTGGGGACCGCGTCGACCACGCTGCCGGACGGAACCGTCGTCGGCGCGCTTGCGGTCGTGAACGCGGTCGGCTCGGCGGTCGATCCCGCCACCGGTGAGTTGTGGGCGGCGCGCCACTGTGTCGATGGCGATCTGCCCGGTCTGCGCCGACCTGACGCGCGCGACCTCGACGCCGCGAAGCAGCGCGCCGCCGAGCAGCCCGAACCACGACCGTCACTCGCGACGACGCTCGTCGTGATCGCCACCGACGCGACGCTGACCAAGGCGCAGTGCCAGAAGGTGAGCGGGATCGGGCACGACGGGCTGGCCCGTGCAATCAACCCCGTCCACACGATGTACGACGGGGACACGGTCTTCACGCTCGCGACCGGTTCGAGGTCCGCGCCGGACCCGACCGGCTTCCATGCGCTGCTCACCGCCGCCGGCGACACCGTCACCCGGGCCATCGCCCGCGGGGTGTTCTGCGCCGGCTCGGCGGCCGGGCTGCGCGGCTACCGGGCCGAGTTTCCCAGCGCGTTCGAGGCCTGAGCTACGGCTTGACTGCAAGCAGCATGGTGGCGGCGATCCGGCCCGCCCGTCGCATACCCGAGTGATGTCGCACGGTCGTCATCCTTGCGCGCCGGGAACTCGGTGTCGGGGGACACATCACTCCGTCTAGGGTCGGTCTGGTGACCGACCGAACCGTGGATGCCCTGTCCGACCGCTACGTCGAGGAGGCAGCCGCCCTCGACCCGATCACCGCGACGTTCATCGGCGTGGACGGGCACGACGACCGTCTGGGCGACCTGACGCCCGACGGCTTCGCGGCCCGCGAGCAGCTGACCCGCACTGCGCTGGCCGAGGTGACTGCAGCGACGTCGGTCGACGAGCGCGAGGCTGTCGCCCGGGAGTCGTTCCTCGAGCGGATAGGGCTGGAGGTCGAGCTCATCGACGCCGGCCAGAACCGGGCACAGGTGTCGGTGATCTTCAGCGACGTCCACGCCGTCCGGCAGGTCTTCGACATGATGCCGACCGACAGCGAGCAGGACTGGACGAAGATCGACGCGCGGCTCGCGGCGATACCCGAGACGCTCCGCGGCTACCAGGTGACGCTCGCCGAGGAGGCCGCCCGGGGGAACGTGTCGGCGGTGCGGCAGTACCGCGAGGTCATCGACCAGATCGGTTCCTGGACCGGCCGCTCCGGGGAGGGTGGCGACATGTTCGGCACCCTCGTCGCCGGGTGCGGGATCGACGGTCTCAAACCTCAGTTGGAGCGTCACGCCGCGGAGGCCAACGCCGCGCTCGACGACGTCGCGTCCTTCCTGCAGCGCGAGATCCTGCCGCGCGGCCGTGAGCGCGACGCGGTCGGCCGCGAGCACTACGCACTCCAGTCGCGCTACTTCCTCGGCGCCACGGTCGACCTCGAGGAGACCTACGCATGGGGCTGGGAGGAGCTCAAGCGGCTCTCCGACGACATGACCGCGACCGCCGACCGGATCATCCCCGGTGCGACGTACGCCGAGGCGGTGGCCCACCTCGAGGGCGACCCGGCCCGCCGCATCGCCGGCCGCGAGGAGTTCCGCGAGTGGATGCAGCAGCTCGCCGACCGGGCGATCGCCGACCTGGCCGACGTCCACTTCGACATCCCCGAGCCGATCCGCCGGATCGAATGTCGGCTGGCTCCGACCAACGACGGCGGCATCTACTACACCGGCCCGTCGGAGGACTTCACCCGGCCCGGCCGGATGTGGTGGTCGGTGCCCGACGGCATCGACACGTTCTCCCCGTGGCGCGAGGTGACCACCGTCTTCCACGAGGGCGTGCCCGGCCACCACCTACAGGTCGGGCAGACCGCCTATCGTAGCGAGAGCCTCAACCGCTGGCAGCGGCTGATGTGCTGGATCAGCGGCCACGGCGAGGGCTGGGCGCTCTACGCCGAGCGGCTGATGGACGAGCTCGGCTACCTCGAGGACCCCGCCGACCGACTCGGCATGCTCGACATGCAGAGCTTCCGTGCGGCCAGGGTCATCGTCGACATCGGCATGCATCTCGAGCTCGAGATCCCGCAGCACAACCCGTTCGGCTTCCACCCCGGCGAGATCTGGAACGCCGACCTCGGTCTCGAGTTCATGCGCCAGCACTGCTCGATGGAGGACGCCATGGTGAAGTTCGAGGTCAACCGTTACCTCGGCTGGCCGGGCCAGGCGCCGTCGTACAAGGTGGGTGAGCGGATCTGGCTCGACGCCCGCGCCCAGGCGCAGACCCGCGCCACCGACGCCGGTCGGACGTTCGACCTCAAGACCTTCCACCGGCAGGCCCTCGACCTCGGCTGCCTCGGCCTCGAGCCGCTGCAGCAGGCGCTGGCCCGGCTGTGACCGCGCTGGTCCTCGCGTCGCAGTCACCGGCGCGGCTGGCGACGCTGCGGTCCGCCGGCGTCGAGCCGGTCGTGATCGTCTCGGGCGTCGACGAGTCCCAGCTGGTCGACCTGCCGCCCGCCGAGCTCGCCCTGCAGCTGGCCGAGCTCAAGTGCGGAGCGGTCGCGTCGCGCGACGACCTCCCTGCCGAGGCGCTGGTGCTGGGGTGCGACTCGGTGCTGGAGCTGGACGGCGAGGCGCTCGGCAGACCGGTCGACCCCGACGACGCCGTACGTCGCTGGCAGTCGATGCGCGGCCGGGTCGGCGTACTCCACACCGGCCACTGCTTGCGCGACACCGCGACCGGCCACGTCGCCGCCGCCACCGGGTCGACCTCGGTCCACTTCGCCGACCTGTCCGATGAGGAGATCGCGGCGTACGTCGCGACCGGCGAACCGCTCCAGGTCGCGGGCGCCTTCACCGTCGACGGGCTGGGCGGGCCGTTCGTCAGCCGGATCGAGGGCGACCACCACAACGTGGTCGGGCTCAGCTTGCCGCTGCTGCGCGAAATGGTCGGCGAGCTCGGCCACTCCTGGACATCGCTCTGGTCGACCGGTGCTGGCCCGGGTAACGGGTAGTAGATGACGCTGGTGCGGTGTTATAGCACCGCACCAGCGCACTCACCTTCGCGTTACCCGACCTCGGCCCGGTCGGCGCGGTCGGGGTTCGGGAAGACGAACTGCCGGAACAGGACGAACCGGGCGGCGTTCGCCAACAGCAGCCCGATCACGTTGGCCGAGATGTTGTCGGAGATCGGGTCGTCGAGGCCGAGCGAGTTCCGGCTGATCCAGAGGCAGATGACCGGGATCGTCATCGTGATCAGGTTGATCCCCACGAACGCCATCAGGCCACCGTCGGCGTGCCTCGCCTGCCGGTCCCGGAACGCCCACTGCTTGGTGCCGTTGAAGCTGATGACCATGCCGACGCCGTTGGCGATCAGGTAGGCGAGCTCCGGCTGTCGTTGAGCGGTGCGAAGTCGGCGGTGTTGAAGCCGTGCACGAGGAAGTTGAACAGCACGATCGCGACGATCGTCGCGACCAGACCGACGGCGAGGAACCTGCTGACCTCGCCGGCGAACCGTTGCCAGCGTTCCCCCATGGCCGTCAAGCGTATCCGCAGCGCCGATTCATTCCCGAGAACGGGAGTCGTCTAGCGCACCCTCATCTCGCGCGAGAGAGCTACTCGACCGGGAGGCCGAGGCCGCGGGCAATCAGCATCCGCTGGACCTCGCTGGTGCCCTCGCCGATCTCGAGCACCTTGGCGTCGCGGTAGAAGCGGACGACGGGGTACTCCTCCATGAAGCCGTAGCCGCCGAAGACCTGGGTGGCGATCCGGGTGCCGGTGACGGCCGACTCGGTGGCGTAGAGCTTGGCGACGGCGGCGGCCTGCTTGAAATCCTTGATCGACGGGGCGCCGGAGCCTCCCTGGTCGAGGGCGTCCTTCATCGCGGCCGCCTTGTAGGTCAGCATCCGCGAGGCGTCGAGCATCACCTGGAGGTCGGCGATCTGGAAGGCGAGGCCCTGCTTGCGACCGATCGGTACGCCGAAGGTCTGCCGCTC